>Ga0224723_1000522_pt1 | contig 26273 bp, 38 predicted proteins | sample Balambano_FR2_Me_FD_161647 | JGI IMG/M metagenome (GOLD analysis project Ga0224723, IMG submission 161647) | Freshwater sediment microbial communities from Lake Towuti, South Sulawesi, Indonesia - Balambano_FR2_MetaG | ecosystem: Environmental > Aquatic > Freshwater > Lake > Sediment | place... | reverse complement strand
ACGACCGGCTATTACGACATCAGCATCTTCGGCGGCGCGGTCGATGCCGGACGTATGCTGCGGCTGGAATTCGGCAGCGTCAACCGCACGGGCAGCATCACGATGCCGCAAACCGCCGACTGGCAGACCTACGCGACCGTCGTTGTCCGCAACGTCTATCTGACTGCCGGGCAGCAGTTGATGCGCATCGTCAATGAGCGCGGCTATCTGGATGTCGATTGGCTCGAAGTCACGTTCGTCAGCGGCGTCACCAGCACGCCGACATCGACGCTGACGCCGAGCATCACGCCGACGCCGAGCGCGACACCGACGCTTTCCAGCAGCACCGCCACCCCAACGCCGACGCCCGCACCGACGTTCACACCATCACCTACCTCTGCCGCGCCGTCTGTGCTTGCCACGCGCCAGGCGGACTACTTCGGCTTGCAGACGCAGGTCGCCATCGCCGCCGCCACACAGGGCGCGCTGCAGGCGACACAGGTCGGCGTGGACGAGCAGATCGCGCAGCAGGAAATCCAGCTGCTCGAACTCACGCGCCTGCTCGCCGCCGCGTGGCAGGCAATCCGGTCGTGGTACGGGGGGTAGTAGGGGCAGGATGTATCCTGCCCAAGACAAGCAGATTTTTAACGCAGAGGCGCAGAGATACAGAGAACGCAGAGGTCTAAATCTCTGCGCCCTCTCCGCCTCTGCGTCCCTGCGTTAAGAATCTTCTCTTGCACCCTGAACACAGAACCCCGAACAATGCACTCTGCACTCTGTACTTTGTACTCTGTACTAACAACCAGACGAAAAACGCTAGAAGCGATTCTTGGTGACCAGCCGCGTGATGTTGCCGGAGTAATACTGGCTGGCGAGGGTGGCGAACAGCCGCGCGCTGAAGTAATTGACCGCGAAGCCAATGATCAGCCCGGCGAACGGGATCAGCTTGGCGAACGACTTTGACAGGATCACGCCGATCAACTCACGATACACCCTGCCCGCGAACTGCGTCTGCCACTGCGTCAGGCGTTCCGGCGTGATCTGAAAGCGATCCAATGCGCGTAACGCCAGCGATTCGCCCAGCTTGAGCGAGCGCTGCTCATCGTCAATGCCATACGCCCACGCCAGGAATTGCATCGTCGCATTCTGGTTGCGCGCCGAAAGATACAGGTCAGCGATCAAGCCAATCGGCAGCAGCGGAATGCCGCCCACGCTGGTAATCGCGCCGATGATGCCCGCGCCCAACGACTGCCGCCGGATGATCTTGCGGATGAAGACATCGCGCGCGGCGTTCGGGTCCTGCTGCTTCATACGCTCAAAGCGCTGCTGCAAATTGGACAGGTCGGGTGCCAGAAATTGCTGGCTGCGCCGCACCAACAGCACTGCCAGCAGCGCCAGCAGCACCGTTGGGACGATGCACGCCAGCAGCACCAGCCACAGCAGATTGTTCGTGTCAGTCGTCACCGTTCACCTCGTCGTCACCTCGCGTCCCGCCGCGCACTATACCCTGCTACAGGGACAGAGTGCAAAGTACAGAGCGCAAAAAAGACTCTTAACGCAGGGACGCGGAGACGCAGAGAACGCAGAGATTTAATCCTCTGCGTCTCTGCACCCCTGCGCCTCTGCGTTAAGAAACCGTATTATGCACTCATCACTTTCTACTCATCACTCAATAAGGAGACCCCATGCCCAAAGACAATCGTATCCCCCTGCTTGACCCCATCCTGTTGATGCTGCGCTCGCGCAAAGTCATCATCGCCATTACCAGCATCGCTGTGTCGCTGCTGGTCGCCTACGTGCCGGAACTGCGTCATATTCAGGACGCGCTGATTGTGCTGATCGGCTCGCTGGGACTGGCGCTGATTGGCGGCATTGCCTGGGAGGACGCCGCAGCCGCCGGGCGCGCCCGCGCCGAACAGCCTGTCGGTACGCCGCTGGAAGAAATCCGCAAGGCAATCATTGACGGGCTGACGGAAGCCGCGCTGCTGCGCCGCGACCCACCAACGCCGTTCTAACTCAATACGCTATTGCAGAACCCCCTGTCATTGCGACAGGGGGCTTTTTTGTTACTTTATCAGCATCATGAATTAATGCTTTCGCCCGCAATAATCGTCGCCTGTACCGTCAGCGCGTCGTCCATCACGATCAGATCGGCGTCCATACCAATCACGATGCTGCCCTTGCGGTCGTCCATGCCGATTGCCCGCGCCGGGTTGCGCGACACACACACCCACACCTCCGGCAGCGCTGCGCCCGTCGCTGCCATAAACTTCGCCACCATCGTATCGAGTGTGCTGCTGCTGCCCGCCAGCGTGCCATCCGCCAGATACGCGGCATCGCGCACGACGGTTTCGCGCCCGTCTTGCAGATAGCGGCTGCCCTGCGCCATCCCCGCCGCGCGCACCGCATCGCTGATCAGGATCACATGGTCGCGCCCCTTCGCCTGCCACAGAATCGCCTGTGTCACCGGATGCACATGCACATTATCGGCGATCAATTCGCAGCGCAGTTCGGGCAGCGTCAGCGCCGCGCCGAGCGTGCCGGGTTCGCGTTGATGCAGCGGGCGCATGGCGTTAAACGTATGCGTCGTTTGCGTCACGCCGAGCGTCACAGCACGCTGCATCTGCGAATACGTTGCGTCGGTGTGGGCGGCGGAAACCGTGATGCCGCGCTGAACGCACGCTTCGATCAACCATTCGTTTTCGGGGTATTCAGGCGCGAGTGCCAGCAGCCGGATGACGCCGTAATCGAGGAACGCAGTGGCTTCCTCACGGTCAGCACGGCGGATGTGGGTCGAGTCCTGCGCGCCGCAGCGGACGGGGTTGAGGTACGGTCCTTCGAGATGTGCGCCGAGCAGCGTTGCGCCGCCCGCGATGCGTCCGCTGTGCGCGGCGATGGTCGTCAGCGCGGCATGAATGCGCGGGCGGCTGTCCGTCCAGGTCGTCGCCAGAAAGCCGGTCACGCCATGCTGCGCGTAACAGCGCGCCATCGCCCGCAGCCCGTCGGCGTTGGCATCCATCGTGTCACGCCCGACCGCGCCATGCACATGCAGGTCGATCATGCCGGGCAGCAGCCAGTTGCCGCCTGCCTCATAGATGCTGTCGTCAATAGCAGGCGGCGTACCGTCGCCAAGCGCGGCGATCTTGCCGTCGGCGCAGTGCAGCCAGCCATCGGCGATGACGCCAGCCAGGGTGAGGATGCGCGCGTGGGTGATGAGCATAAGTGACAAGCCTCTATTTCAATATTGCAAAACATTGAATTTCTCTGTGTCGCCGCGATGCTTTTCAGAAATGATATGTTCGACATGAAACGCAAGGGACGAAGCAGCCTGAGCAAGTCGGCAGTACTCACAACAATTTCCAGAACGTTCAATGACTAACCGACCTAGTGCTGGTGGAATGTAAGTCATGGGACGGGTACCTCAGTTCTCTGAATGGTGCGCGCCTTTAACATGATAAGAAAATGATCCATGCGCAGAAATTCATCGAGTTCCGCCTGTTCTTCGGGATTGAGTATCCGGTTGCGATTATTGTCCAGGAGATGATGCAGGCGTTCATTCACCGCATCTGACACTTTGAAGTCAATAATCTGTTGGGGCGTCGGCATTGACGCCAGAAAGTCCATGACTTCGTCCATTAATCGGGATGTTTGTAGCGCTTCCATCGGTATTTGCCCTGCCTATACTTACAAACTGCCTTGCGTGCCGCTTGACAATGCCATCGCGCCACCCCTATAATACCGCTATCCGCGGGTATAGTTCAGTGGTAGAACGTCTGCTTCCCAAGCAGGATGTCATGAGTTCGAGTCTCATTACCCGCTTTTCAGGTATGAAAAGCCCCTCAATTTGAGGGGCTTTTTGTTTACGAGCGGCGATGATGCGTTACGGTTGACGCTCCAGCTTCACCCGTAACATGCCATGTTCTTTAAGGCTTACTCGATATGCTTTCTGCCTACACTTGCTTGAACAGTATTTAGTGTCCTGTTTGCAAGCCCAAAACTCTTGCTGGCACTGTTGGCATAGTTTCCTAAATCTCAGTTGGTATCGCCCGCTTTTACTATTCCAATTCGGTATCACGATCATCCCCCTTCAACCGCCCAACAGGGCTGTACTTCTCATGTGCATCACGAACTTCCCTATCGGTGAAGATCGTGTAATGAGCGACGGTCGTGCTGACATCCCTATGTCCCATCAGCTTTGCCAGCGTTGCCAGATCGCCGCCCGCGCGGATGTATTCCCGCGCGAACGTGTGGCGGAGCGAATGCGGATTGAAGCGCCCCGTCACACCGGATCGTCGTGCCAGACGGCGCAACATTTGATACAGACCACTGGCGGTTAGCGCTTCCAACGTGTCGCTGTAGAACAGGACATTGGCGGGCTGGCATTCGGCGATCCACGCCTCGATAAGCGACTGAGTGAAGGCGGTGAACACCACCGCCCGCGTCTTATTGCCCTTCTCAGTCACCATTGCCCGACGATCCCTCATATCCACATCCGTCATGCGCAGGTTGCACACGCCAGCCGCCCTACAGCCTGTATCCAGCATGAACGCGATGATCGCCCTGTCACGGGTTTTGGCTACCTGGAACATCTTCTGGAGATCGTCCAATTCGGCGGCGCGCGGCTGTGGCTGTTTGACCTTCGGATACTTGATATTGCGCATGGGGTTCACAATGCCGTATTCTTGTGTAGCCCATGCCCAGAACTTGTGAAGCGCACGGGTATGAGCAGAGACAGTCGCATCCGACAAATCGCGCTGTTTAAGTGCGATCAGGTAGCGCCGGATGTCACCCGGCGCTATTTGTCGGATGCGACTGTCTTTTATTCCCCCGTTGCTGGCGAAAGCCATGAGCAGGTGCTTATACCAGCCCAACGTCTTTGGGCTGGAACCGTCCGCTTCCTGCGCAAGCAAGAATTCCTGAACAGCATCATCGATGCTCATGGAAATATCAACCATTCATTGCCGCAATAAAGACAGCAATACATGTCAACGCCATGATCGTTTTCGCCTACATAGACTATGCAATCTGTTCCCAGACAGTGCGGGCAATCGTCTCCAAGTTCATCTTCATCCTCATCTTCATCCCAACCCTCATCTTCATAGTAAGGACCGTCGTGAAAGGTGTCTTCGTAGTAGCTGCGATCATTGCGCTCGTCCATCATTCCATCTCCCTTATTTCGTAACGCTTTTGCGGCGTCGGGCTGGCTTTTCTGCGGCGGCGATAGGCGCGTTGCCGTTCGGCGTTGTCACGGTGCTTTCGGGTTCGCCCTCTATGCGGGCTGTAGCGCCAAAAGGGACCGGCTCCTGAACCACCTCTAAAGGTTCATAGTCTGGTGTGATCAGCGGTTCAGGTTCGGGCGCGCTGGCGACGGTCGTGTCCATTGGCAACAGCGGCATATTGTCCTGTACCCATGACATCGCCGCGTAGACTGTCACGGGTGGTTTGGCAATAGCGATTGCTGGCTCATTTTGGCGGGCTGGCGCGTTTTTGCCGCTAAAGGTGTACAACAGCGTGGATAGCGGCAAAAGCGCCGGAATAATCCATATGGCGCTATCTCGGATGAGTGTGGCGACCGCTGCCCAGTCTGTGCGCACGCCGCCAGCCAGTTCAAGCGACGGCATGTGATGCACGATGTAGAGCCATTGAAGATAGTACGTTGCAGCTGCGAATATGACGAACGTCAGACCGCGTGCCGCTGTGAGACCATGTAAGCGTATTTCTGCTGATGTGGCGATCTGCCCAACGTCCAGTGCGAATGCGATCAGCAGCGCCGGAATAAGCCAGCCCCAGAAATTAATATTGCTGGCGTCGGCTTGCGGTTGAACGCCAGTGAAAAGCGTCCCCAGTGACCATGTGCTGTGCAGCAATGCCGCTGCTCCGGTAGCCGTGATGAACGGCTGTTCGATCAAGTGCTTTAGGAAGTTCATTGCGTCCCTTTCTGGACTGCGCTTTGGAAACCCATGTTGGTTGATGCAGAGTGAGCGATTGTCCCTTTTTGAAAAGTTTCAAAAGTGCGACAGTTGCGTCAATTCTTTTTCATTTGAGAGAAAGAGAGACTTTACCTAGTTCTAGTGGTCTCTCTTTAACCTTTATGAATAGAACAAATGTGTTGACGCATGTCGGGATTTCCTTCGTCATGACGCGACTGTCGTGACTGTCGCACTTTTCGGAAAACTTTTATACGTGAGGGAATTATCGATAATCGCTCATCCTCCCTTCGCATACGTCGGGTGGATCGAAACCCCGATCCAGCGACGACCGTTGGTAGAGCGAACGTCTTTCAGTCCGCAGCGTCGCCACTCTTTCGCGATTTGCGGCATGGACGGGATACTCTTGATCCCGCGCTGCTCGCACCAGAATGTGAAAATGCGGTACAGCATTAGTGGTGATACTTCACCCTGTGGGAGTACATAATCCCGATCAGCGATGAACGCACGGTAGATGTCCAGTTCCTCACGGAATTCATTCACCTTCGATTTCATCTGCTCGCATTCGGTGAAATGTCCCTGTTCCCGAAAGCGGCTGTATCCTGCCAACGCCCAGTTGATGATCCCGGAACGTTCGGCGATCAGTTTGTCATGGAGTGTGTAGTCACGTTGATCCTTCGGTACGACGCGGTTGAACGGGAACATCAGCACGCGATTGAACGTTGCCTCTGTCCTGTCGCTGATCGTCGGTGTGTGGTTCATCGCCCACCAGACCACACACATCGGCACGAACCGGATGGGATCGCGGTACTTGATGTCTGCTACGATTTCGTCGCTGGATACCAGCATCTTGTATGCACCGACGTTGAGGCGTAACCCCACCTCAATCTCAGTGCATGTAACGAGCCGCTTGCCGGGTAATTCTGCCAACAGGTAGTTGTTGCTCCCTAGCTGGTTCAGATCGATGGTGATTTGAAGGGGCTTTAGAATGCTGACGAGCGCATTGATGAGTGTGCTTTTGCCTGTAGAGCTTTCACCCAACAGCCAGACCGATATGCGGCGGTCCCGCTGCGCAGACAGTGTGTAGCCCATGACTTCCTGCATGACCTGTACCATCTTCCAGTCCATTAACCCATCTGGGAAACAGAGCGACTGTTCAATGAACTCTTCAAATACAGGACATTGCGCTTTCGGATCGTAATCGAAGTCAAGTTGGGTTGTGAGCAGGGCGTCCTTGCGATGCTGCTCAAGCTTCATTGTGTCCAGGTTCAACATGCCATTCTTGAATGATAGGTAGTTGCCGATGTTGTCGATACTGCGATGATCACGGACTTTGACCCGCTGCTGAACGAAGAATTCCACGCTGCTGAACTTGGATTTTGTCACCTTCACCCCGCGCTTACGGTTATCGATCAGCGTCTTTTCGATGTAGGGATGAATGTCCTCTTCCGGTATCCATACACCGCCGGAATATCGATACCAGAATGAACGCATCCAACGGTAGTGATCGTCCAACCGGGTGAGTACCTGCTCTGCAAGCATCAGATCGTCCGGTGTCTGATGTGCCAGCCATTCTTGATCATGCTTTTTGACCAGTGTGCCATACTGATCTTCATGGTTGTGGTCATCGGTCATGATCCATGCTTCCATCTCACGGGATAAGCTTTCTTGATCCCGGCTTCAATGCCGCTTTTGATAGTTCGGTTGACTTCGGCTTCTGGGAGTCCCGTCGCCAGCGCCGCCTCACGCAGCGCCATTTCTGCGTTGGCACGATTAAGCCCGTGCGGGATTAGCCCGCCGAGGATGAACGCACTCAAATTCAGCTGATCGTTCCGTCCACCTTCACCTGCGCTGCTCACCTTGCGGGTATGGTCTAGCAGCGCCTTCTGGAAGTAGCGCTGTTGAGGATTGTCCGGCGCGCGGCTGTCGGGTGGGAGCGTCGGGCGCGGGGCAGTCTCCCTGCGCTTTTGCACCTGTATGTCTTTGATCCACCGAACCACATCATCCATCGTGCGCAGCCGCCGAACGTGGTGATCACCGCTAAAGGTGTAAGGCTGTTTGGTATCCGGGTGTATGGACGGCGGGGCGATCACATACGAGCCATTCGCGCGCAACTCGAACCCCCCAAATGGGGTTCCAGACACCCGCGTTGTGGGGGGAAGTTCGTCCACTTCAAAGTAGATGTGCAGTCCCTTGCCACTGCCGGATTTCACCCGGTAGCTGGTCATCAGATCGGGGAAGCGTGCCGCGAATTTGTCGATAGCCTGTAAGCCGTCCAGATCGATCACCACAAGATTCTGCGACACTTCACCGCAAATGATCCCGACGTTCTGTAGCCAGCCGCGCTTGTGCCACTCATGAATGTGTGACGCTGGGGCGGGGTCTACCTGTAATCCTGCCCACTTGAATGGCTCACCGTTGGGGAACATATAGGGCTTTTTGCCTGAACAGGGCAGGACAGACCAACCGATTTCACGGTATCCCAGTGCCGCTTTCAGGACGGCGTTATTATGAGAAGCTGCGCTATTGTTCATGGCGTCCACTTCTCCAAATGTTCTTTTAGGCTCAATTCGTCTGCGGATGATCTCACCTCTGGTAAGCGAAAGAACTCTATCCGTTCCTGAAGCTCCTCTATCCTTTGTTCAAGTTCTGAGTTCTCTCGCAGAATGAAACCGTATGAGCTTTGTTCGGTCTCCACTTCTTGAAGGGCGATCGTGATCGTCAACTCAACGTTCGCCTGTTCATACACCAGGCGCTTTAACGCTTTAAGTAGGACATCAACGTTGTCCTGGTTAAGTTCGTCCATGATCATCCCCTCGCGCGCGGTAGTTCCGCCGTCACATATTCATCGTCGTCAGGCGTAACGATCATGATCGGCTCGGTGTCATCGTTATCATCCAGCAATGCGTAGAGCAAGCTGACATCCCAGACCGGAACACCATTCACCAACGTCACGATCTCTTTCAGATCAGGCTCATCACGAAAGTAGATGAACTCTGTCTCCTCTAGGGTGAAGTCACTGAAGAAAATGCCATCATCACCAATGACGCCCGGTTCAATAGCAACTGCTGCCATCCCGACCTTTATTCTTATGTAACCGCTGGCTCGTTTCAGGATCAGTTGTTGTATCATGATCGCTCCCAACTCAGTTGAATATGCGGATTGTCAATGCCGGTCCCGTCGCAATAGCGACAGGCACTTACTTCGTAGCTGCCGTCTAACGTCCAACCTTCGCCAGCGCAAAATACGCACGGCTGTTTGACCTGTTGTACGTGTCTGCGCTGCCCAACCTCATGGTTGAGCAGGGTGATAAGCTCATGCAGATTGATATTGGCGTGGACGGCGCTGCACAACGTCTGGATCGTCAACCTCAGTTCGTCGTCACTCATCTGGTGAACCCATACCCGGATCGCTGGAATTGTCTTGTTTCGCATCATTCTGTCTCACTCACATCGGCTACCCGCCAGCGCTGGCAGACGTTCCAGTTCAGGAAGTTGTACTGATCGTCCTGACGCGCCATGTAGAGGGCATTGATCGCCGCTTCCTCATGACCACCGATAGCACCGACGCGGATTGAGCGGGTTTCGCCCGTGTCATCGCAGATCAGCAGGACGTTGAACCATTCGATAGTGCCAAGCACCTCATACCCATTCATTGCCGTCCCCTGTCATTAGCACCGCCAGTGCGGCGATCAGCCCGATGAATGACACTGTTGTAGCAAGGCGAAATAGCCCGCTCGCTTCGGGGAATACGGCATTGATAAATGCCAGCCAGACCCCGCCCGCCACTATCCCCAACAGCACGCCTAATAGCAGGGCGATTATGTCTTTCGTCATGTTCATTCGCCCTCGCTTTCGTTCCACAGCAACCGCCACCATTGCCCGATTACGTCGCCCACCTTCATCATCGTGACAAGGATGATCAGCAGTATTACCCCTGTTGCGGGTCCGAAGTCTGGTATGCCAAAAATGCCAAGCAACCCCACTCCCAATGCCGCGCCGATTGCCAGCCCATAGACGGCAGCTAACGTGATGGTGATGAGCCACAGTACGACGCTCAAAATCATCCACGCCCGTTGTTTTTTCTTGCTCATTCCCATTCGTCCTCACTCCCACCGAATATCTTATCTGCCAGCACGATCCCCACGATGAGCATCGGTATGGCGCTGATCAGCACGAACAAAAGGTTGTCTGTCATTCTCATCACCTCTCACTAATGGAGACGAAATCGGCTACGTTATGTAGACGATTTTGACAAAAAAAGAGACACTGCTTCACGGATGATGTCAGCTTCCGTGACTCGCATTTCTTCATTCGACTGTTCTTTAGCGATCTCTCGTATCCGGTCACGATCAGCCTTTGGCAAACGAATGTTCGTTGCTATAAGGCGCTTCTCTTTCTTCTTTGTCGCAATCATCTGAACCTCCTTTCTTCTACAGAGAATACAAAATGTATTCGCATTTGTAAAGCAATTGTAGACAAAATTTACGTTATTTCGTCTATGATCTGTATACGGCAAGGAATGGATCATGACGTTTAGTGAGTTCCTGACTTGGCAGCTTGAGAGGAATGGTATGAGCCTCGATGAGCTTGCCAAAACACTAACCAGGCATGGCTATCCCGTGTCTAAGGGGACTGTGGGGCATTGGAAGACAGAACGGAATAAACCACCGATGGACTTGCCTGCGTTTCGTCTCGCACTCTCGCGTTCATTTCATATGGATGTCAATGAGCTTGTCAGACATCTAGGATACGTGATCGAAGAGAGTGATCGCAGCATTGAGGCGCGTATGGCGGCTGATCTTATTGATGCTATGCCTACTGAAAAGCGCTCCAAAGCGCTTGAACTCCTGGAGCGGATAGCCGATTGGTAGAAGCAGTTAAATGCGTACAGTCCCTTCGCTTTCAATGTCTAAAGGTAACACGTCGCTATCACGCTGTATGATCATCCCAACTGTAAAAATGAGTGGGGACATTTGCGATGAACTATATCGGGTTGAAGATTGGCGCGCGGCTGCTCACCTGGACACCCGTGTTCCTGATCGCCGCGTTGGTCGTCTCATCCATGCCAGCATCACCATTCCGCATCGGCTATGCTGACATCCTGCTCACGGTCATCGCCTTCACTTTGGGGAAGTTCGTCCTGGCGTTCATGCGCTCAAAACGATTCCAGACCATACCCCGCACTTACAGCATTGAAACTGTAGAACAACCCGAAAGCCTTGCACCGGATCGCATCTCGACAGGTGCAATGGCGCGTGTCTGGCAAGGTGATCCGAAGTTGATACAGTATATGCGTGAAAAGCGAAGCTCCGAAGCCGCGCAGAGCTGGAAAGCGGATCGCATGGCAGCGAAGGATAAGCGCCGGAATAGTTAGCAGGTTGTATCATCCGTTTTCGTTTTTATAACTTGCAAGTTCACTAAACATAGCGTATGCTGTCGATGGTGTTCTCGTTCAAATAGACAAAAGGAGTCAATCATGAGCAGCACCAGCAAGCAAGCTGAGATCGTGCGTAGCGAACGGATGGATTTTGAAATGGTAGCTTTGCAGACGCGCCAGGCAGTCCCGACTGCCGCCAAGATGATTATCGGTGGATTGATCGGCGGCGCGGTCATGGACGCTTTCGCGGCGGGCGCTTTAGCACCTGTCCTTATCATCGGGTTCGCATCATTGATCGCAGGTATGTTCGTTCATTCGGCAGCAAGCCGATAGACGACTTCCAGCCCGTCAACGCGGGCTGTTTGCATGTGGAGACATCATGAGAAAGACAATCAAAGTAGGCACCTATTCCAGAACGATCCAGCAAGTCCAGGTATCGTTTGTCTGTGAGCGATGTGGAACACCTGCTACCCATCTACAGTTTCCCGGTCGAACCCCGAAGTACTGTGAAGACTGTCGTGCCGACGTACAACGTGAGCGCGCCCGTGAGACCATGCGCCGCGCTCGTGCCAAACATGAGTAGCAGCTACTCATCTTAAGCCGAAACCCGCCGTACCACTTCATAGGTATACCCCCGCTTTCTGGGGCGATTGTGCCGGATGAGCAAGCCCGCGCCACACAAGCGCCGGATCATCGCCGCCGCGGTCTTCTCTGTGCAGTGGAAGTGCGCTGCCACTTCCCGCTGTAAGACTCGCGCTTCATTCCCTTGCGCCGCAATATAATCCAACACCTTCTGATCTCGTAAGTGCATGTCCACAACCGCGATCATCCCGATCCCCCGCGTGTTCTCTCTTGACCCAAGTATAAAGAATTGAGAATAACCTGTAAATATTACAGGTTATTTTAATGCACAGTTGTGCTAAACAAAAACATGGGTTTCCTAATTGTTGGAGTAGTAATGGCGGAGGTCATCGCAATAACCGTAGCGCCGATCATCGTGCTGTTCATCGCCTCTCTGGTGTTTGAGCATGTCATGAATGCGCTCGCCTTCCTTGTCAACACGGTCTCAGACCAGATAAGGCGGCTTCTGTGATCGATCAGGCGACGGTTGCGCAGCAAATCCTACAGGCATTTACGCCGCATGTTCCCCTTATCGGTGGGTTTGTGATCGCTTTCATGCTGATCATCACCCTGCTCGTATTTCTCAGAGACCGCATTCTCACCTATCAGAGGTTAATCCCGTGAAACATTTCCTTATCCGTAAGAACATCCTGATCGCCGCCATCGTCATGGCAATGCTGGTGATCGCCGTCCCCGCCTTTGCGCAGTCGGCTACCCCGGTGCCGTTGAACATCCCGATCAACGAAATCTTCACCCAGACCAACAACTGGATGACTTCGCTTGCTCCCGCTGTTACGCCTGGCGTCGCCATTGCCATCGCCATGACTCTGTTGCTGTTCGTCGGCGGCATTATCATCAACGCCTTCAAGAAGAGCGGCAAGTTCTAACCTTCTGAGTATCCTCATGCGCTTCCCCCCCCGTTCTGTCCTCTTTCTGTGCGCCTTGCTGCTCAGTGCGGGCGCATGGTTCACTACAACTGCCCAGGCGCAAACGTCCCCCACTACGTTTGGTCTGGGCTGGATCATTCCCTACATCACGCTCGCGCCGCCTGCTGATTGTTTGCCCTTGAACGGCACAACACATCCGCGCACGGCATACCCTGAACTTTATGCCGCTGTTGATACGGCGTTCATCGTCAATCCCGATAATTTCCGGGTACCAGACATTCGCGGGCGCGCTCCCATCGGTGCTGGCACGGGGACAAGTCTGTCTGCACGCGCAGTCAATGAAGCTGGCGGTACTGAGACACACGTCCTCACGGTCACTGAAATGCCGAATCATGTGCATGATACGGCGGGCAGTGGTGTCCAGTTTGCGCAGGTCAATCTCGTAGCATCGGGGACATTATCTTATCTGCTGCCGCAATTCCCCGCTGGCTTTGAACTGGTTACAGGCGCAGCTGGCGGCAGTCAGGCGCACAATAATATGATGCCGTTTGTGGCGATCAACTATTGTGTTATGGCGAAGGGTATCGTCCTGCCATCAGGCGGTGGCAGCGTCGGTGTGCCGGGCGATCCGGTCGTCACGTCCGACATTGATGGACAGACTGTCGCCTTCGATCACACAGTTACGACTGGCGACGTGCAGACATCCAACCTGCTCACACTGAACCTGTTCAGTGTGTGGGCGTTCTTCCTGTTTGGCGTCTTTGTGCCAGCGCGGAAAAAATGAACCTGTTCAAACAGCAGACCCCGACCAGCATCTATCCACCGGGCTATTTGCCCGATCTGGATCGTGATCCCCCAAAAGGTGGGCGCGGCTGTTTGCAAACCATCACGCCCTTCCTGCTTCTCATTCCGATTGGCGGCGGCTTGATCTGGCTCATCCTCACCATGTTTTCTGGTGCCAGCGCCGCGCCCGTCACTACACCGACTGTCACCGGGACGCCAGCCCCAACCGATATGCCGACGCTCACGGCTTCCCCGACGATGGATTACTGCTGGTGGCTCACGCCGTCGCCTACCTACACGCTCACGCCGCTGCCACTGGCGGTAACGCCCGACGCCTGGCAAGCGACGGGAACGGCGATCTATCTGGAAACCGGGACGGCTACCGCTACCCATACCCCGACACAACAACCGCCGCGCGCCTGGTGTGATGCAACACCCACCTTCACGCCGATCCCGCTGGCGACAGAAACGCCCGACGCCCGTTTCAGCACCATGACGGCAATCTATCTGGCAACCGCCTCTATCACAGAAACGCCTACAGGACGCGCTACAGCCACGTCCGTGATACTCCCTACTACTACACTGTTTCCAACGCTTCCTGCGCCCGTTCCAGCGCAGCCGATAGCCCCTGTACAGCCGATCAGCCCAACGCAACTCCCTGCGCAGCCGCCCGCCCCTATCATCATCCAGACCGTGATCTATGCCTTACCCTCAGAGACCCCTATGCCCACAAATGTCCCAACTGAAACATCCACCGCGACCGCTACTCATACTGAGACCGCGACCACGCCAGCGATACACACGGAAGTACCTACGGCGACGGCGACCGTTACGCCTACGGCGACGGCGACCGAAACCCCCACTATGACCGCTACCCTGCTCCCAACCGAAACCCCGACGTTCGTCCCTACGCCCGTGCCGATGCTGGCGATCATTGCCAGCGATTGCACGCCGGGCTATCCCGTCTTCTCTGTCATGAATATCGGTGGTTCGTCTCCCCTGTTCGCTGAATGGCAGATAGAGCTTTTCGGGATCGGCATTGTCGCCAGCGGCGTGTGGTATGCACCAGACTTGCCGCCCGGTGGTTTCGCAGGTGCCGCTGCGCCCAACTGGATCAATATCCCCGGCACTTACATGCTGACAGTCCGAACGTCGTGGGACCCGGTAACGCCCCAGTTGCAAATGAACGTCATCTGTAACATGCCGACGCCGAGCGCAACTCCCACACCGACAGGCACACCGACGCTATGAAGCAACTGACCTCTCTCATCCTGATTCTTGCTACCGTCCTTGCGGCGTGTGGCACACCCGCGCCCGATGGTTTTGACTGGTGCTATGAGTATCGCTTTCATGAAAGCAATATGGGCGTCAATATTCAGGATGGGATGTGGTTTATCGGTGAAGGTATTCGCAGCGATCCAACGGGCTTGCTGCGCATGAACTGGGTACATGGTCAACTGGTTACACCGGATCAGCTGATCGTCACGGCAGTTCGTCCGCCCGGTGTCACGGGCGATATTACGGTCACTGCCAACGCGATTGCTTTTGGTGTGGCGATTGCCTTCACCGAAACCATGCCCGCCGCCCTGTCTGAGGTGGTGATCGCCGTACAGCCACAAACGGCGGGCGAAAATGGCACGGCGGTCAATGTGAGCATAGACGCCAGCCAGCCGATCAGCATCAAACAATTTGAGGCGCGCGGGCGCTTTGTGAACCCGTTCCCGATCAACTATTGTGGGCGGGAAACACCGTCGCCTACGCCGTCGCAAACATCGCAGTTCACCAATACCCCCGCGCCGACTGGCACGCCGACGCCGACGTTGACAGTCACGCCGGGACCTAGCCCAACGCCTCAAGAGTACGAAATCTGCTACGATTTCTCAGAGTCGCAGCACGGCTTTTCGGCATTGCCGGTTAACGAAAGTAGCCCAAATACTGCCAGCTATATTGCTGGCACTGGTTGGCGTTATTTGAGTGCCAATTACACAGCGAACGCGCGATTAATTTGGCTTGCAAGTCCCACCTATTCGGGCTTCACACTAACTGGCTGGCGTGCCAACTTCATAGCGCAGGACACTACAAGTAATGTTCTGGGGGGTGCTACTCGTAACGGTGGTGCCGTGTTGGGCGATTTGAATGTCCCCTATACGGCTGGAACTATGACATATACCACGACTGGCTCGACAGGGGTTACAAGTCTGTCATTTAAGTTCAATAGCCCAACGCCCAACAATCCCAATAATCGCTTCCTAGAGACATTCTGGATCACGCAGATATGTATCAAAGGTCGTAATCTTCCCGTTACTCCTACTCCTACTTCCAGCCCGACAGCCACAACAACCGTAACGCGAACGCCGCTCGGCACGGTTGCCGCTGGCACGCCGCGCCCGACGCGCACGCCGATCCGTATCGGTACAGCGACGCTTACACGCACACCGACTCCATCTACTCCCCCTGCAACCGTCCCAACGGGTACGCCAGCCCCCACACGGACGAATATCCCCGCGCCTACAACGTTCATGACAGCGACGATCAACCCAAACGCCACACCGTCGCCAAACCCAAACCCCGATGGCGAAAATGAAGCGGAATGGAACATCCTTGATGCGATCAATGCGTTCTTTAATTGGGTATTTAACACCGTCGCTAATTTTTGGGACTGGCTAGGGCAGATATTTAACTGGCTCAATGGCACATTCCAGAACTTGCTGATCACTATCGGCAACTTCTTCAACGGCATAGGCGACTTCTTCAACAGCGTGATCGCCTTGATTGTCGAACTATTCGACATTGCCCGGCTGATCGTAGACATCATCGGCGGTTTGGTTCGCCTGGCACTGGCGTGGATCGGCAATGCTATTGCCCGCGTAGCGACGATTATCACCGCCTTTTTCACAGTGCAGCCCATCCCGATCCCGACGCTTCCTCAGTGTGCAACCGCCCCAACGCAGCATGATGTCTGCGCGCTTTGGTACATTTTCGACTTCACCTTTCTTGCACAGGGAACGCCGGGTCAGTACATCATTCCGCTGCTCACTATCGTCCTCAATCTGACGATCATCCTATTCTTTGTTCGCTTCGTTCAGAAGTTCATCCGACGCGGGGAGTCAATCACTCATGTGGGCTAAAGCCTTACTCTTCTGCCTGGTACTCATGATCGCCGCGCCCGCCCTTGCGCAGGAAGTTCCCGTGCCAACCGTGCCAGCGATTCCCAGTCCGACATTGATCCCAACAGCGACGGCGATCCCGACCAACAGTGCGCCGCTACCGCGCTCAGATGTCTATAACTACCTGTCAACGGCGGCGGCGAACGTGAATGCCCTGCCGGACGATGTGAGTGCGCCGGGCGGCGCGGCGCTCTTGCCCAGTGACGACGGACGGCAGCTATTCGGCTATGCAAAATGGCTTCTGAGTGGCAATAGCATTCGCGAACTGGTGGGACCGACAATCCAGCCTATCGGCACAACCATGTTTGTCTGGATCACGCTGGTGATCGTGCTTGTAGCAGTTTACTTCACTGTGCGCTCTATCCTCACGATCATGAAGTTCGTCGTGTGGGTATTCAACTTCGTTCGTAATCTTATTCCCTTTGTTTGAGGTGTATCATGCCCCCACCTACCCCTACTGCCATCCCTCTTGTGATCGATCAGTATTCATCGTCACTGCAAATGCCCGACTTTGGCATGTGGCAGTACGCCGATGATGCTGTTGGTTTGTGGAATATGTTTGGCGCTGAAAGAACTGTCGCCCTTCAATGGGTCATCGTGCTGGTGATTGTGCTAGCTAGCACCTTTTTCATCGTCACCACCATACGCGGCTTATCCAGCGAACATGAGGAATGATGTTCTGGAAAATCATTCGTCACCTCATGAGGATAAAGAACCGTGATCGCATCCCCAAACTTCCCTGGGGAATGCTGGCAACTGCCTATGAGCAGATCGATCCGGATAGCGCCCGCGTCATGGCGCGGCTGGGCATTCGCGATCCGCTGGGTATGAAGCGCGCTATGAAGCGCCATCGTGTGGCGACGGTCGATGAACTGGTAAGTGTCCTGGAACATCAGCGCGCCCGTCGTGATGTCGGCAAGCGCTGGCATGACATGCTTGATCGCGTCATCGGCGGATCGCCCCAACCGCCTCACCGTGCTGACATCATTCGCTCCACACGTCCGCAATCAGAGTTGGATCGTGATGTCAGTTATCGCTTAAAGCATGTGCGCAGGGAGATGAGACGATGATATGCGACTGCTTAATGCCGACAATGTATCCCCAACTCATTCTAGGCTTCACCACGATCATCGGTCTGTTGATATTCGTCGGTCAAAACGTGTCTGAGCAGGAAAAAACTAGGAGCATCGGCGATTTGTCGCTTTTGGCGGCGGCACTGGCTTGCATCCTGTTCTTTTCAATGGTGGTGTTTGGCGTATGAAGCAAGAACTTGTCATTGATGGACTCCCCCCGCCTGGCACACCATTAGAAGCTGCTATTGACGATCAGAACAAAAAACTGCTCGACGAAGAATTACAGGAACGGCTGGTACGGATCAATTCCAAACTCCCCCGCCCTATGTTGCGCCGCGCCCAACGCCGTCTGCGGACGTTAAAGCGCAAGCTGGCGCGCGTCGGCTGGAACGCTTTGATACTCTCCCGTCAGAAGCTATGGGACGAACTTCTGAGCCTGAAAGTACAGGCATTGCAAGCCGACGATCAGGACATGCCAGCCATACGCCAGCACGCCCGCGAAATCCGCACGGCTGGCAATGCGACGAATGAGAAGATCGCTCGTTATCAGGCTTTGGCAGATGAGTATGCTGACATTAGTACCAGGCTACACGCTCATGCCGATGCAATTCGTGCCGAACGGGAAGAAGAGGAAAACCGACAGGCGTTTATTCGTGAGGCGGATGTCTGGGAAGCGCAGATCAGAAGTGTATTCAGGCAGTCCCCCCGCTTGCATCATCTCTGGCAAGACAAAGACGGCAAGACGAACGTTGAAACGCCTGTCATCGAACATCGGCACATTCTGACTGATCGCATCATGTATCAGGTGCAAACATCCGCGCAAAGTGTGATTGAACGCATGATGTCACGCTGGCATAGCGCCCTCCCTTATGGCGTGGATGTAGCTGATCTCATCTGTGAAGAGACACTGCAAAACCTGTCAGCAGCGTGTAATCGAGTGGTATCGGTTGAACGGAATAAAAAAGGCACCGGCTTCTACTACGTGGTCAATCGTCTTGATAGCCCCGACGGTATCCCTGAACGTGTTCTTTACAATCGCGTCCTAGACTGGTATCCAGCCGATCATCATGCCAAAACGCCCTGGTTCGCTGGCATGAGTGCCAACCGCAAAGTGGAGACATTCAACTTTGAAGAGTACCCACACATGTTGATCGGCGGTGCCACAAAAGGCGGGAAGTCGAATTTCATCAATCAGATGATCGCTACGCTGGTCACTCTCAACAGCCCCGATGAAATCCGGCTTGTGTTGGTAGACCTAAAAGGTGGTGTGGAATTTGTTCACTGGACTGAGCTAAAGCACAACCTGTTACCCATCGCCAAACGCCCCGAAGACGTTGCAACGTCACTGGGTAATGTCCGCTCGATACTGGATCAGCGGCTCGCAATCTTTGAAGGCACGCGCGTCAAGAATCTGGCTTCATACAATGCCCTGAAACCGAAGACTGAACGGCTTCCACGCATCATCGTCGTGATCGATGAAATGGCTACCCTGATGGAACAGGACGCGATTAAGGCGACGGTGGATAAGCAGTTGAACGTGATCAGCAGTCAGGGGCGCGCGGTGGGTATTCATCTGGTGGTCTGTACTCAGAGACCAAGCGCGGATGTGATTATGGGATGGATGAAAACCAACGCTACCATGCTCGTATCTGCCAAAATGCCACACCACACGGCAAGCCTGATAATTTTGGGTACGATTACTGCCGCTACCCTTCCGTCTATTCCGGGTCGTATGGTCTTTTCGCGCGGTCGTGATGAAATTATCTGCCAAACACCCTATATCACCGATGAAGAGATCGCCCGCGCGGTTGCTATTTCAAACGAGTATCCCGATCCGGCTTACAGTGTGGCGACGGCTGTAACTGCCAAACCGGAAATCCCCCGTTTTGGTCGTGATGAGGTTATCCAGTTCGCATTGGATAACCTGGACGGCAAGTTATCGCCCACTCGCATAGCCGAAATGGTGAGCGATGAAATTGCCACTGAGCATCAGATACGCAAGCTGATCAGCATGATCACTGAGGAAGGCGTGGATAGCGTTGTAGAGCATTGTGGGCAGTTCTACCGACTGCGCAAGCGCGGGAAGACGTTCATTCTCTTGCCGATAGCAGACTCCCCTGCTCACGAAAATGGCATGAATGAGCCGTCATTTGTCGCTGCTATCGCTGCTGATGATCCTATCGCTTCTGATGAGAGTGAGGTGTAAACATGATGGGATATACACATGCCCTGTTGGGCGCGGCGGCGGGCGCGCTCTACGCCTACTCTACCAACGCCACAAACGAGCAGGCAGTCATAATGATTGCCAGTGCCACGTTTACAGCCCTACTGCCGGACATTGATCATCCACAAGCGCCACTGCGCAGGAAGCTAGGCGCGGTGGGCAATGTCGGGCTGTTTTGGTTGAAGCATCGTGGAATAACGCACACGCTCATGGCGCTGCTGATCGTTGCGTTGGGCGCGGCGGTCGTCTTGCCACATATGATCGTGCCGATTGTGGCGGGCTATGCGAGTCATTTGATAGCGGACATGCTGACGAAAAGCGGTATTCCCCTGCTAGAACCGATCCGGCGTGATAATTTGCACCTGCTACCTAAGCCCCTGCGCTTGACGACAAACGGCGCGATTGAACGCCTGATCGGTTCTGCCGTGCTGGTGCTGCTATTCGTGCTGCTGGATACGCGCTATCCATTCATCCAAGAGATATTGTTGCTGATCCGCACATGGACATGACATCAAAATTCCCAAGCAGGATGTCATGAGTTCGAGTCTCATTACCCGCTTACAAGGCAAAAAAAAAGGATAGCCCATCGCTATCCTCTTTTTGCTTACAGTCCCGCATTTACCTCACCCCCGTCCCCTTTTCACGGGTAGGTTTCTTATGTTGACTGATACCCTCAACCCCCAGCCCCTTCTCCCTCAGGGCGAAGGGGGGGCAGAAGAGTCTTCTTAAGCCCCTCTCCCTGAGGGAGAGGGGTTGGGGTGAGGGTTTGTGTGAAATACCTACCCGTGAAAACCCCCGTCCCCTCTCCGCACGCGGCGACCGAGTGCAGAGCGGAGGGAGAGGACGAGCATCGCTGTTGAGTGGGATTTATACGGGGTGAGGTTCACCGATTGAGCGTGTACAGATACCCGATCAACGCCACCAGGTCTGCGTCCGTCAGTGTGGGATACAGATTGCCCTGATGTGGATGCGGGAAGCCGGTTTGCGGGTTCACCGGCGGCGCGCCGTCCAGGAATGTCGTCAGCGCCGCGCCATCGCCCCAAAGCTCACTCGCGAACAGGCTGGTCGTGAAACCCGCAATTCCCGTTCCGTCACTCCCGTGACAGCCTGCGCACGACAGGTTGTAGATTTCCTCGACCGTATAGAATGGGCGATAGCTGCTTTCCGCGCGTGCCGTATACGCTGCCGCTGCTGCCACCGGACCCGGCAGCGTGAACGGCTCCAGCACGACCGGCACTTCCGGTGCCAGTTGCGGCGCAACACCCCCGCCGACGACGCCCAGGTCTTGTTCCGCCGCGCTGCTGCGCAGGTACGCCACCACGTCCATCAACTGCTCATCTGTGGTCATCGGGTTGCCACCGCGCGCGGGCATCGGCAGCCCGGTTGTGTTCAGCGGGTCGCCGGGCTGGCGTCCGACAATAAGGAACTGGAGCAGTTCTTCATCGGTCAGCCCGCTCACAAAATCGCTGACGATCAGGTTCTTGCCCAACCCCTGAATGCCCTGCGCGTTCTGACCGTGACAGGCTGCGCACGTCGTGATAAAGACATCACGACCATGTTCGACCTGTTCGGCTGTGTATGCCACCGCAACGGCGGTGGGTGCGGCGGTCGGCACGATGGCAACAACAGTAGGCTCGACCGTCGGTTCCGGCGTCGTAATGACAACGGTTTGCCGCAAACTACCAAGCATCACCCACAGAATAATGCCAAACGTCAGTAGCAAAATGATGGTGGGAAGGAAACCAAGCGATTTATCCGCTTCAACCTGACGATGTTGACTCATGAGACTACCTTGTTGAAATGTCCGAAAGAGAGACGATGTGCCGCATTGCAACATGCCATCAAGTTAAGCGTTTTCGCCAACGCATGACCAGTGTCATCCGTCATATCGAATTCATGACATTCATGCATTACAGAAAGCGGATTGGTTTCATACGCTTGTGAACATGCGAAATTTGAGCAAATGTAAATTTCAACTCACAGGAGCAACGTGATGAGCTATCAGATTGGACGCCGGGATTTTTTGAAAGTTGCCGGGGCGGCTGCGAGTATCACTGGTTTGGCTGTGGCTGTGCCGCGCATCGTCGTCGCGCAGGATACCACCCCTACACCTCATGACATGGCGATGGAAGGCGGCATGTCAGACGCCGACGCGATGGACGCTCATCACCAGGAAGGTGTACAGGTTTTCCTCGACCGTATCGGACAGGACCCGGCATTCTGGGGGACACGCCTGGAACCGGAAATGGACGGTGATGTCAAGGTATTTAACCTGACCTGCCAGGACATTACCTGGGAAGTTGCACCGGGGCAGGCATACACGGCGATGGCATACAACGGAATCGTCCCGGGACCGGAAATTCGCGTGTCCGAAGGCGACCTGGTGCGCGTCAACGTGACCAACGAGATGGCGCAATCGACCGCTGTGCATTTCCACGGTGTGCTGGTGCCGAACTCGATGGACGGCGTACCCTTCATCACCCAGCCGCCGATCAAGCCGGGCGAGACCTTCACCTATGAATTTACCATCCGCAACAGCGGTTCCCATATGTACCATTCGCATCACAACGCTGCCGAACAGGTGACCAGCGGTCTGCTGGGCGCATTCGTGGTCGAACCGCGCGATGCGTCGCGCGAGCCGGAAGTCGCGGGTGACTACGTGATGGTGCTGAACGACTCGACGCTCGGCTTCACGATCAATGGGCGCTCGTTCCCGTACACACAGCCGATCCTCGCCACGCTCGGCGACCGCATCCGCGTGCGTTATATGAACGAAGGCTTGATGATCCACCCGATGCACCTGCACGGGCTGCCACAGCTCGTCGTCGCCAAAGATGGCTATCCGCTGCCCGTGCCGTATCTGTGCGACACGCTCAACATCGCGCCGGGCGAACGCTACGACGTGATTGTGGACTGCACGGAGCCGGGCGCGTGGGCGTTCCACTGCCACATTCTGACGCACGCCGAGGCGCGCACTGGCATGTTCGGTATGGTGACGGCGCTGGTCATTCAAGAGTAGTAACGAGTGACGAGTAACGAGTGACGAGTGACGAGTGACGAGTAATGAGTAGGGGCAGGATGTATCCTGCCCTGAATAACAAATCAAAATCTTCTTAACGCAGGGGCGCAGAGGGAAAGAGGCGGAGAGCCATATCACCTTGCGCCTCTGCGTCAAATGTGGGTAGGTGGCAAGGGTAACCGCGACTTACTCCATCGCTTGGCGCGCGCGGATTTCGGCGATGTCCCAAAGCGTGACGGTCTGCGCCCCGGCAGCCGCAATCCAGCGCCCATCCGGGCTGAGGGCGGCATCGCGCACGAAGAAGTTGATCGGTACGGTCAACCACTCCCCGCGCTCAATGTCGAACAACTCCATGCGCGAAGCGTAACCGGGGTGGGACGAGGTGGCAAGCAGCAAGGGGCTATCGGGTTGATATTCAATGATGGGGTTCCAACGTGCAGGACGTTCACCCAAGTCGAAGGTATGCATTGCTTGCGGGTTCACGGCGGTCAGTCGGCTGCCACTCCCATTGTTACTCAAGACCAGCAGCCACTCGCTATCCTGTGAGCAGTTCTGTGCCCCACTGCTAAAGCGCACCCATCGACTATCGACCCACGCCAGCGTAGAGCCGGCTTCCATCGGGCTTGGGCGGAGATGCAAATCTGCCTCACATACCAGAGGCGCGTATGAAAATCCATAGGGATTGGGCGGCGGCGGGGGAAATAGTCTCTCCTGACGCAAGAGCCGCCCATTGGCTACATCCCACACTTCGCTGACTGAATTTCCGCTCCACTCCATCTGCTGCCCATCGGCTGACCACTGCACGGTACAAGATAGAGCGCAATCTGCTGACGTTTCCGCCGAGCCGAGCAGAGTGGGTGACTCGGACATATCCCAAAAATTCAACGCGGCTGTTGTAGATGTTTCTGTTGCGGTTTGGATTGAAATAGAGGAAGTGGTCACCAGAATGCGACTATCAGGACTCCAACTGACGATCCCCTCATGCCTGCCCGCAGTACCGAAGGTCGCTTTTGGTTGGATGAAGACTGATTCGGCTTGCCCGGCGCTCAGGTGGGGGATGGCGCGTTCCGGCAGAAATCCGGCGCAGGTGCCAACCCTTGCACAGACGGTTAACTCTCGCTGGATCATGCCATCCATGCTATGAATGCTCATGCCTCCCCGTCCAGTACTGTCCCCACCTGAACAGTAGGCGGGTAGACCAGTGAAAAACCAGCTTTCGTTAGTATTCCACAGGTAGTCCACTTCTCGAGCGCAGGGATTACCGTTCTGTACCCATTCAATGCTTTCTCCGGTTTGCAAGTCAACGATTCGGTAGCCATTGTAGGAGTCCCCACCCAGGTATCGCCCGGAAGGGGATAGTTGATACCATTCGTATTCTGGACGGAATGGTGTCAGTGCCTGGACTTCAAATGTATTCAGGTCATAGCGGTATGGAACATCATCTACATCACGCTTGACCAGAAGTGCATCGTTCCCCATCCATTGCCAGAGATAAATGTCTGTAAGGTGTGGCAAAGGGATTATGGACCCATACTGCACACTAACCATCATCAATTGACCGGACTGTTGACCGTCTATAAACCGATAACGATCAAAGAAAACAGCGCGGCTGCCATTCGGAGACCACAGCGGGTTTATTAATTCTCTGTCGTATCGGTGGAACAAGCGGATGTCATCCGAACCTGATCTGGAAATCCAGTAGTTCGACCCAAGAACTGTGTGGGTACCAGTTGCCCGCTCCACCAGGCTAAAGTCCGCTTCTTGGCTGTCATAGAAACAAGAAACGCCATTACCACAATTCCACGTCAGGAGCAGGGCATGTGTCCCGGGAGGATTCCAATATAGTCTATAGGTTGATCTATACCAATCATCAGTCGCTCGTATCGGGACGATCTGCCCGGTCGTCAGATTTTCAATACCGATGTAAGTCCTAGAGAATCCATCACCTACAAGCCACATAGGGGCTGTCACATAGCCATTGCTCTCATTGGTGAAACTGGAGTCAGGTTGAATATAAATCAGTGTTCTTGTTTGTCCACTCGTGTACAAGATCGGGACTGTTCTTGGACTCCCGCCCGAAGTCAGATAGACTCCACTGCCATCCTCTAGCCAGACAACTTTGCCACGCTATGACTCTGATGTGGGAGACTCAACGATGGTGCTGGCGACAATACTATCGGTTTCCGGGTCAATGATGAACACATGAATGATGAAGCGCGGATAACTCAATTCGACATAGTTGGCAGCCAGCAAGTCTTCGGTGGGTGACCATGTCAAACTGTATAAAGCTCCAGAGAGATTGCTAAGTTGGGTTATCGATTTTGAACCGTCGGTACGGACTGCCCATCTCTGATATCCACTAATGCTATAGGGTCCGAGCATAGCCGCCCGCCAGGACATCCATCTGCCGCTGGACGACCAATTGATGTCCTCGTAGAGATTGAGATCGCCACTGAGTCCCTGCCCGATCACACGCCCATCAGTCCCGTCAGCGCGTTCGATTACCCACGCTTTGAGCAGGTCGGAATAGTAGTAGATGTAGGGTGCATCAGACTGGGCGCGGCTGGGAGCGGGTAGACCCAGCGCAATGACGAGCAGCAAGAGAGGGAACAGGCGCAGGGATTTCATTAGCACATCCGGCGGCTGAAGGGACGACATGCCGGATTTTGATACTCAGGCTGCGAGTGGGCAAGGTGGCGTCAGGCAGGCGTCGGGCAAACGGCGGTTGCAAGCGTTGGGCGCGTGGACGTTCCAATGCAACAAACTGGGATTTTTCTTTAACGCAGGGACGTAGAGAACGCAAGGGGTTTTCTATGTTGTATGTAGGGCGACCCGGCGGGTCGCCCGTGCAAAATTCTCTGCGTCTCTGCGTTAAATTCCGAATTCGTACATCACCCCCGGCTTGCCGCCCGGCTCTGCCGAATTGTTGATGATGTCGAACGCCGTCATCGTCTCTTTGAACGCCACGCTATGCGCTGTCTGCCCGTGTCGTTCGGCGAACACCGCCTGCCAGCCGCCATCCGTCGCTGTGATGATCGGCGGCTGGAATGCATCCAGCGCCAGCACGTCCGTTTGCTGGCGCACAAACTGCTCCGCTGCCTGCGCGACGGCTTCCAGACACGCCCGCCCGCGCACATGCTCCAGCAGCATCTCGCCATGGCTGACCGCCGCCAGCAGCGCAGGCACATCCTCCGGCGTCACACGCCCGTAGTAG
>Ga0224723_1000521_pt1 | contig 26322 bp, 22 predicted proteins | sample Balambano_FR2_Me_FD_161647 | JGI IMG/M metagenome (GOLD analysis project Ga0224723, IMG submission 161647) | Freshwater sediment microbial communities from Lake Towuti, South Sulawesi, Indonesia - Balambano_FR2_MetaG | ecosystem: Environmental > Aquatic > Freshwater > Lake > Sediment | place... | reverse complement strand
AGCGTCGCCACGCAGGCAGAGCCGATCAGCAGCGCGCTGATGGCCTATCTGCTGTTTCAGGAACAGCCGACCGGCGGGCAGATCGTCGGGAGCCTGATCATCCTGCTCGGTGTCCTGTTAGCTACCCTGGGCCAGTCCAGGAGAAGTGAGTGAATATGGGTATGTCTGTAACGACCTCCACCCCAACCCCCGCCATCATTTCCACGCCGGTTCGCGCTTCAGGTTCGGTCAGCAGCGCGCAGTGGGCGGTGGTGGCCGCCATTATCGCCTGGGCTTTCGCCGCGATCTTCGTCCGCTATGCGCATCAGGCCGGGATGCCGTCGTTGATCATCGCCGCCGGTCGGCTTGGTCTGGCGACGCTGATCCTCACCCCGTTCGTATGGCGGCGCTACCGCGATCAGTTCAGCCGCCTTACGCGGCGCGATGTGCGGCTGATCATCGTGGCCGGGATCTGGGTGGGCGGGCACTTCGCCGCCGTTACCGCCTCGCTGGAACACGCCAGCGTCATGATCGTCAACGTTTTTACCGCGCTGGGGCCGGTGTGGGTGGTGCTGCTGGAACGGATCGCGTTCCGCACCATGCCAACGCGGATCGTCCAGGCCGGGATTCTGTGTGCGCTGAGTGGCGCTGTGCTGGTCGCACTCAGCAGCAGCAGCGGTGATATGGGCGAACGTCCGCTCCTCGGCGCATTTCTGGCAGGCAGCGCGGCAGGGGGCTATGCCGTCTACATGCTGATCGGGCGCAGCGTGCGCTCGCGTATGTCGATGATCCCCTATGTGTGGATGATCTACGGTGTGGGCAGCGTCGTCGTGCTGATCATCGCGGTGATCGCCGGTGTGCCGCTGGCAGGCTTCAGCGGAGAGGCGTACTTCTGGCTGGCGTTGGTGACAATCTTCCCGCAGTTGATCGGGCACTCCGCCATGAATTATGCTATCGCGTACCTGTCACCGACCTATATCAGCGTGGTGAGCCAGATCTCGATCGTGCTGAGTTCAGTGCTGGCGCTGATCATCTTCCGCGAGATTCCGGTGCTGCTGCAAGTGATCGGTGGCGCAGCCATCATCTGCGGGGCGCTGCTGGCAAATATTGGTCAGCGCAGGCGGCCCGCTTCATCTACGGCGGAGACCCTGCCTGCTGCTGCCGGCGGAGCGGATTAGTCCGTGCGCGCGGGGAGGATCCTGTACACGGATCCTCCCCGCAGCATCGATGTCAGGACGCCTCCTTCAGATCACGGACGCCGCTAGTCTGTCTCGTCTGTTCAATCGCCTCGATTACGGTCGGGTCGGCGATCACGCGGCCGCCGCGCACCGTCGCGCCGATCACCAGCGCGGCGCTGACCAGTACCAGGTTCTTGATGATGTACTGCCCTTCCAGAGTCGGCGCATAGGGGAAGCGCGTAAATACCTGATCGGGAAACAGTACGATCGGCGTGATCGTACCCAGCATCTGCACGGCCAGCAGCAGCAGTGTCGCTCGCATGAATTTCCCGGTGATCAGCCCCAGGCCGATCAGCACTTCCCATCCGGCCAGAAACGGGAGTGAGAGAGTCTCGGTCACCAGGCCAAAGGTCAGGGTTTCAATCGTGCGCGCGGCCAGGTCCTGCGCCGGGCTGAGGCCGGGGAAAAACTTCAGCGCGCCGAACCACAGAAAGACGATCCCCAGGCTGACGCGCAGCAGCGCCACGCCATAGTGGGCCATCCAGTTGGTGAGCAGGACATCCACACGCTCATAAAACGCCAACAATCGCTGCATCGAACCGCACCTCAACTTGTGCTGATTTTCACAAGAGATTATACGCCAAAAAATCGTGCCGGTAAACGGTGACGGGCGCGATCTGGTGCATCGATTATGGCAACTGTTATGTTGGGAGGATGAAGTCTGGCAATCAGCGATTGGCGGTCAGACGGTAGCAATTGTTGGCGCTGCTCACCCCGCTCACTGCTCCCCTCCTGCCAGCGGCAGCGTGAGATAATCGCTCGCACCCGGCCAGATCACCCAGGCCGGCATCTCACCCGGCAGCATGACCGGCGCGGCCAGCCGGGTCAGCGTGCCATCGCGCACCATCTCCTGAAGTGTATATTCCACCAGCAGACGGAAATCCAGATCGTTGCGGGGGACGGCCATCGCGCGGTAGCTGCGGCTGAACCACTCCGGGCGGCCATCGTCGAGCGCCGTCAGTGTGAAGATTTCCGGGTAATTCTGCACATGAGCGATCAGCGCCAGGCTGTCTCCGAAGGCTACGTTGGCATTGTCATTTTCCAGAATTTGCAGCGGAATATCCGTCTCGCGGGTCTGGAACGTCTCCACACGCACATTCAGTGCTTCGGCGACGGCGACCGCCCGCGTGACCGCGCCGGCGTCCTCGATCGGTGTGGCGATGATCCGCCCGCCGCGTAGGTCAAAAAAACTCTCAAAATCGCTGTCAATCACGACCATCAACCGGTCGCCGTGCAGCAGATAGGGTGAGGTGAAGTCAACGCGCTCGGCCAGAGTCCAGTCGGCCACCACATTGACGATCAGGTCGGCCTGCCCATTCGCCAGCAGATCGAAGGGATCGCCGCCCGGCTCGATCCGTTGAAGCGTCACTCCCCAGCGCCGCGCGATCTCCTCGGCCACAGCCAGGCCGTAAGCATCAGCCCGGCGCTCGCTTTCCAGCGCATCATCGTGGTTCGCCGCGCCAGTAATGCCAGCCACGCGCAGCACCCCGCTTGACTGGACGCGCGGGAGCGTATACTGCGACGGATACTGGAGGTCGGCGGCAACCTGGCTGGGCGTGGGCGCAGACTCGCCGACATTGGCCCAGGGTGTGATCGCTGCAAAAGGCGCGCCAGGGAAATGTACCTGATAAATCTCGTTCATGCGGCCCGTCTGCGCCAGATATTGCAGCGTGCGATCGATCAGGCTGCGCATACTGATATCCTGCCGGGCCACCGCGATCGCGTGCGGCTCAACTTCGACCGGCTCATCCAGCAGACGGATCGTCTCCGGGGCCAGCGCCGACACCCGCCGCAGATCGGTCTCGCGGTCGATCACACCGTCGATGCGGCCTTCCAGCAGCGCCACATACGCGCGGTCGAGCGTATAAAATGTCTCGAGGGTGACGGATGTGCCGGACGCGCTGATCCAGCGGGCGGCGGCGGCTTCGGCGGGTGAGGACACGACGACGCCCACCCGACGGTTCGCCAGTTCGGCCAGAGACTGCGCCGCGTCGTCAGTGCGCACCATCATGGCCTGCCGACCGATGTAATAGGCCTGGCTGAATTCCACCTCGTCGTCATATTCACGCCGGTGGATCAGCGCCGCCATCAGCACATCGACCGCGCCAGCCCGCAGCAGCGCGAAGGCATCATCGACGTTGCGCGTCACCTGCACAAATTCGGTCTGCACACCCCAGGCCGACGCGAGGCTGTTGGCGACATCGGCATCATAACCGCTGACGACACCGCGCACGTTCAGCTCACCGAAGGGCGGCGCGTTGAACAGCACACCGACACGAACAACCCCACGCTGCTGGATACGCGCCACAGCAGATTCGGACGGTAACATTTCAGTCTGGCCGGTTTCGATCACCGGGATCGGCGTGGGCGGGACGAGGGTAGGCGCGCTTTCCTGAGCGTGCAGCGGGGTCCCGATCAGCGCCAGCGAGAGGAACGCGCCCAGCGCCAGCAGCGCCAGGCCAGACCACCACAACAGTTTCATCGATTCGCTTTTTCCTGCGGGATTTTATACAACTGATTATGCCGGATATAATCCAGAATCAGATCCGGAACCATATAACGAACACTCTTGCCCTGCGTCAGGCGATCGACAATATCGGTCGAGGAAAATTCGACCAGCGGCGACGACAGCAGGATCGTATGCTCCTTCAGGCCAGGGATGAGGTCTTCGTGCATATCGGATCGCAGTTCATAGCCGTTTGGGCCAGGGCGGCGCATGACCGCCACCGCCAGCTTGACCGTATCAAACATCTCCTGCGGACGATCCCAGGTTGGCAGGTCGCGGAATACATCCCCGCCCATGATGAAAAACAGCACCGCGTCGGGATTCTGCGCCTGGATAATGCGCACGGTGTCGATCGTATAGTGCGGGCCGGGCCGGTCGATCTCCACGCGCGACAGTTCAAAATAGGGCACGCCTTCGATCGCCATCTCCACCATCTCGACGCGCTGTTCGACCGTGGTGCGCGTGTAATTCTTGTGCGGTGGCACACCGGCGGGCACGAACAGCACTTTGTCGAGCTTCAGTTCCTCATAAGCAAACTGCGCCAGGATGAGATGGGCGTGATGAGGCGGGTCAAACGTCCCGCCCAGGATGCCTAGCCTCATGCAAGACCTCAATTTCTGTGCAGACGGCTGCCGATCAGTCCGTCCATTCCAGCTCGTAATCTCCAATATAGACGGTATCACCGACCTGCACACCGGCCTTTTCCAGCGCTGCGGAAATCCCAAGTGTTTCCAGGATATTCTGAAAGCGCAGGATGGCTTCCTCGCTGTCCCAATAGGTCATGGCCGCCGCCCGTTCGATGCGCTGCCCGCGCACGTGGAACGCGCCGGAGTCATCGCGGCTGATGTGGAACGTGACCTGTTCGGGCGGCAGTTCGTAGACCGGGGCCGCCTCCACCGCTTCCTGAAACGTGGCCTGCGGCAGCGACGACGCCAGTTGAAACACATGCTGGATCAACGTCTGCACATTTTCGCGCGTCGCGGCGGAAATGGCGCGCGGTTCAAGGCCGCGCCCCCGCAGGGCCGAGTCGATCTCCGGCCAGCGTTCGCGCACTTCCGGGATATCCAGCTTGCTCATCACCACGATCTGCGGCTTTTGTGCCAGATTCTCGTCAAAAAGCGCCAGTTCGCTGTTGATCTGGCTGAAATCGGCCAGCGGGTTCTCACTCGCGCCGTCGATCAGATGGATCAGCAGCCGTGTGCGCTGCACATGCCGCAGAAAAGCGTGTCCCAGGCCAACACCGAGATGCGCGCCTTCGATCAGGCCGGGAATATCGGCAAAAACCAGGTCCAGATCGTCATAAACCACCACACCGAGATTAGGTTCAAGCGTTGTAAAAGGATAATCGGCGATCTTGGGCCGCGCATTGCTGATCACACTGAGCAGCGTCGATTTACCGGCGTTGGGCACGCCGACAATCCCGACATCGGCGATCAGCTTGAGTTCGAGGTTCAGCCAGCGCTCGATCCCCGGCTCGCCCTTTTCCGCAAAGCGCGGCGCCTGGTTCGATGCGCTGACGAAGCGGGCATTGCCTTTGCCGCCGCGACCGCCTTTGGCAACCACCAGCCGATCACCGGGGCGCACCAGATCGGCCAGCAGTTCGCCCGTATCCGCGTCCCGCACCAGCGTGCCCGGAGGCACTTCGATTTCAAGATCGCTGGCCCCGCGCCCGGTCATGTCGGAGCCGCCGCCCTTCTGCCCCGCGTCGGCCCGGAAATGCAGCCGCTTCTGAAAGGGCAACAGCGTGTTGATCTTGGGGTTGACCTTCAGCACGACGCTGCCGCCGTTCCCGCCATCGCCGCCGGCTGGCCCACCGCGCGGGACAAATTTCTCGCGCCGGAACGCGACCGCGCCATCGCCGCCGTCGCCGCTGCGCACATAAATCTTGACCTGATCAAACTGCATGGCTCATGTCCCACCTGCTTCAAGCCAATCCCCAGTCGTCGCACGTGGTTTCGGGAATATCGTCGGGCTGACCCGCGCGATACCAGGCGATCGTCCGGCGCGCGCCGTCGCGGAACGGGGTCGGCGTAAAGCTCAGTTCACGCCGCGCCTTCTCGCTCGAAACGCGCCAGTTATTGTACACGTAGGAACGCAGGTTGATAGGCCAGAATGGTTCCTGCCGCGTGAGCTTGGAAACTGCTTCCAGCACGCGCGAAGCGTTGATCCCCACCCAGCCGGGGATCGAAAGGCGCGGCCAGTGGAGGTTTCCTTCCTCGCAGATGATGTCGAACACCTCCCTGTGCGAAATCCAGTCGCCGCAGATATTGTAAATCTCGCCGGGAACGCCGTGTTCTCGCCCTTTAAGGATCGACTGCACGACATCCTGAATATACGTGGGGAAAATGATATAGCGCCCGCCGTTGACCTGCATCATGATCCCCCGCATCGCGTCGCGGAAGAACAGCCGGTTAAAGGCGTAGTTGCCCAGCGGCCCATAATAGGCGCCAGGCCGCAGCACCACCACCGGCAGGCTGTGATCGTGACAGTAGCGCAGCGCGATCTGTTCGGCTTGCAGCTTGCTGGCCTGATAGGGTTCAACCGGTTTTGGGACGGCGGTCTCGTCGATTACATTGGCCGGATCGGGTTGGCCGATCACCGCGATGCTGGAGATGTGGATTACCTTCTCGATGCCAGCGCTGAGGGCGGCCGCCATTACGTTTTCTGTGCCCACGGCGTTGGTCGCCATAAACTGCGCTTCGTCGCCCCAGAAGCGGAACAACCCGCCTGCATGGATCAGATAACGGCAGCCGGGCAGCGCCCTGTCGAGCGCGGCGCGATCGATCAGATCGCCGCGCACCACTTCGACCCGTGGGTAGCGCGCCAGCCAGCCATGCTTTTCTGGTTCGCGCGTCAGCACCTTGATCGATTGACCGCCCCGGCAGAGCGCGGGGATCAGATGACGACCCAGAAAGCCAGTCCCGCCCGTGACAAAAATAGTCATATGCTGGCAGCAGTGAATAACAATAACGTCCGCCAGAAGCGGACGCGCGGATCACGGTGTTTAATTATCGCGGCCCATGCTGGGCGGCAGCGCGGTCAATGGGCGGATGCGATTGGTCTTGGCGTTGGCTCCCCAGCCCAGGGGAAGTTCCTGGATATAGGCGTCCACCTTCCACGAACGGGACTGCCGGTCGTAGGCCATCTCGTAGACCAGTGTGCCATCGCCCAAGTCCTGCGTCGTCAGCCGGGTTTTCGTCCAGTAATCGTAGGTCGCCATGCGGCGGGACGACTGCCGATCCACGATCAGGCAGCGTTCACCGTCTTCGCTGAAGTGGCGCACTTCAACCTGGTGCGAACAGCGCAGCACACCAATGTATCGCTGCGGTTTGCGGATCACATAATGCTTAAGAATTTCCTGATGGCGGTGGAGCGCCGGGCCAGAGAGATGTTCGCCTGCACCCGTCCATTGAAGCGACCAGTCCTGAAGCATACTTTCATGCAGCCAGCGCATCGCCGCCAGATAATTTTCGTGAACGCGGTTGACGACCTCATCAGGGGCCATCCACTCTGCGCGGTGTGCCACCCCCGCATGAACGCGCCGCAGCTTACTGGCCCACGGAACCTGTTTGCGTCCGCTCAACGACATCGCCCCCACAATGATCAAAAATACCAGCAGAATGGCCCAGGTCATTATCACTACTCGTCACTCGCCACAACCGTGACTCTACCAGAGACAAGACCGTCTTGGCAACTTCCATAGATGCAGGGATCAGACGCGCGGGGCGGGTCGGCTCAGCCGGGATCAGCGCCTGGCGATATCGGCTTGATGGTGTTATTGACCGTCTCTGTCTCGCTGAGGGCGGTGTAGATATTGTGCCGCATCCGGGCGATGCTGATCGGACGCTGCACGTAATAATCGACACGGGCGACCGTCATGGTAAAGTTGGGCTGATCAGTAATGACCATAATCGGCAGTTCGCGCAGGCTTTCGATCTCTTTGACCTTGCTGAGCATCTGGAAGGCGTGCATATCAGGCAGCTGCATGTCCGCAATCAGCAGATCGGCGGGTTCGTCTTCCAGAAACTGAAGCGCCTCGCGCGCGGTAGATGCCACCTTGACGTCCAGCTTCATGTCCTGGCACAGTTCGCCAAATGCCTGCTGCTCGTCCTCATGCTTCAGCGCCAGCACTACCCGTTTACCCGCGATCCTTGAGGTATCTGTCTGGCTGGCAATTAAATCATCGACAGTAAGCCGGGCGTTGTCGTTCGCATTTTCCATAGGTGGCCTGTAAAGACTTCTTACGCTGGCTTCGGTAAAGGCGATTGTAATATCCTGAAATTGATCGGGCGCGCGCGCTTCCAGCGCGGCCTGGGCACGTTCTGCATCCTGCGGGCTGCGAAAAGGAACGGCATTTTTGCCCAGGATGACGACGACCTGTTCACGGGTGCGCGCGGTAAACTGCTCGGTCAGGTCCAGTTCTGCCAGCAGCGACTGAATCTGACCGAGCTGCGACCGGGGATGCAGTGTGCTGAGATAATAGGCGCGGATTTTGCTGCCCCGCCCCAGCACCTTGCGATCCCCAAACCGCCCCGCTTCCGGCAGCGGGAAAAGCCACACAAAATTTCTATTGTAATGCTCAACGCGACCAGACGCCTTGAGCTGTCGAAGCTCGGAATCGCTGATCGGGTGTCCAAAATCCGATGTGTTGTAGTCGCGGTACAAACCGGTCAGCAGTTCCTGAACGCGCTGATCCGTCCACTGGACGACATAGCTGCCATCGCTCAACGCGAAAACCTGGTTACGCGAAACCGCCGATCCGCTGAACTTTTTCATGGCCTTTATGCGCCCACCGCATCAGACGTCGCATGCGGCAGGTCGTGACCCCCGATTATCCCCCAGCTTTTGCGTCCCGTGGCAATCCCGCACAGCCGAACGGTCGCGCGCGGCAACACGTGAACCACTGGATCACAGCTCGACGAAGTAAGAAGCGGCGGCGGCATCCAGCAGATCGCGCGTCATCGCCGGCGGACGATTCAGGTAATTGGCGATATCGACCAGCTGCGACAGGATATCGCGCGGATGCACCATGCGCAGATCGCGGTCGTGGTTGATATACCACTCCTTGATCAGATAGGCCAGGCCCTGCTCATCATAAGGCACACGCTTGATGTTGCACATGATCTTGAAGATATCGCGGAACTGCTCCAGCGTCGGGTTGCCGACTTCGATCTTGAAGCGGATGCGCCGCAGGAAGGCTTCATCGACCAGGTTTTTCGGGTCGAGATTGGTCGAGAAGATGATCATCACGAAAAACGGCACTTCGATCTTGCGCCCGTTATTGAGCGTCAGGAAGTCCACGCCCTTTTCCAGCGGCACGATCCACCGGTTGAGGAGCGTTTCAGGGCGCACCTGCTGGCGGCCAAAGTCGTCGATCAGGAACATGCCGCCGTTGGCCTTCACCTGGAACGGCGCTTCGTAAAACTTGTTGATCTCATCGTAGGTAAGATCGAGGCCTGCCAGCGTCAGTTCACCACCGACCATGATCATCGGTCGGCGAATGGCGACCCAGCGCGGATCGGGCACAAGACCCGTCCCCTGCTTGACGATGCGCGGATTGTCCGCAAGCTGATGATTCACCGCGTCGTAAACCTGAATGATCTGGCCGTCCACATCAATCGAATACGGGACCCAGATGTCGTCGTTCAGGATCAGGCGACCGACACGCTCTGCGATGGTGGTCTTGCCGTTGCCGGGTGGCCCGTAAAGAAAGACCGACCGACCGGAATTGACCGCCGGGCCAACCTTGTCGAGCATGTCATCGCTTACGACCAGATTTTCCATCAGCTTGCGCATATCGGAACGATGGATCGATTTGCGCTGGCGGTTCTGCGCATTGATGGCATCGATATACTGCTGAAGGCTGACCGGCGCCGGCCCGGCATACTGCGAGCGCTCCATCGCCTCGCGCGCTTTTTCCGCGCCTTTATCGGTGATGAGGTAGCGCCAGCCCGACTCGCTGAAGCCCCCGGCTCCACGCACTTCCACAAACTTTTCCCGCTTGAGAAATTCCAGCAGGGTATCAATGACATTGGCAAACGGCAGCTTCACGATGTCGCAAATCTGGTTGCCGGTCAGGTCGCCGCTGAAGTACAAAACTTTCAACACCAGGTCGGCAAGGTTGAGCTTGCTGAGGCCGGTGTCCTCAATCGACGTCATCGGCGGAGGACTCCACGCTGGCAGGTCTGCAACGCGCGAGTCGGCGGACGGGGGTGGCGTTTGCTGCTGCGCTCGCTGCTGATCACCGAGATTCTGTAGTCTTTTCGGGCTGTTGGCCGGACGATCCGTCATGGGTAGCTTCCCTTAAAGCAGACATTGACTGGACTGGTAATGAGCGCTGAACCTAATGGTATCACGAGTCTGTGCGGCGCGTCATAAAGTTAGCAATCCCTAACGCCGCGCACGCTGCTGAGATTATATAGCCGCTTAACAAATCAGCACAACCTGCCCTGACGCAAACGGTTGAATGCGAACAGACGCCCACTGTGACTCACGGTTGCCAGCGTTTATGACCTGGAACTTGCACTGAGCGGGGAATACGTCCGCCGTGTTGAGTTCCGCAGCGGAATTCTGTAGACTACCCTACAATGACACCATGAGCGATAAGGGGTCTTCCGCACGACATGATCGAGTCGATTCAATGGCTGGGGCATGGCAGCTTTGTGATCCAGGGGCCGCCGCTGATCTATATCAACCCGTGGCGTGTGGTTCGCAGCACCTTCCTGGCTGATGTCGTGCTGATCGGGCATGATCATTATGAGCATTTTTCGATCGCCGATATTGAAAAGCTGCGCGGGCCGGAAACGATCATTGTCACTAATCCCACCGTAGCCGCACAGGTGGAAGGCAGCACGATCCTGCGCCCGTGGCACAGCCTCACCGTCGATCGCGCTGCGATCAAGGCTGTTCCGGCTTATTCAATCGATGATTTCCGCCATCCCAAAGAGGCAGGCGGCCTGGGCTTTCTGATCTCACTCAACTTTTACGACATTTACTACGCAGGTGACACGGGCATCATCCCGGAGATGGACGCGCTGCGGCCTGATATCGCTATTCTGCCTATCGATGGCAGCGGTGGGTTGAACGTCGATCAGGCGGTGGAAGTCGTCAGGAAGATGCGCCCGCGCTGGGTGATTCCGAGCAACTGGGGGGCACTGGCGGGCGGCGCGACACAGCAGGATGTGGACGCGCTGAAGCGTGCGCTGGCAGGGCGCGCGGAGGTAATCTCCCCGGCCCGGCTGCCGACCTCCGCCGATCCCTGACAGGAGGGATCAAGAAAGGCGACCCCCCATCAGGCCGAGGGTCGCCTTTTGCTGCGATTTTCAGCCGCGATCAGGCCGCCGGTTTGCGCAGCGAGCCGTCTTCCGTCCATTCCAGACGGTGATCAGCCGCGTCGTAAATCTGCGGTCTTTCCAGCCCATTGATGACATCCGCCGTGATCACGATGCGGCGAATATCGTCGCGGCCTGGAATCTCGAACATCACATCGAGCAGGCAAAGCTCGATGATCGAACGCAGCCCGCGCGCGCCCGTCTCGCGTTTGAGTGTAAGGTCAGCGGCAGCGCCGAGCGCATCGTCCGCGAATTCCAGTTTGACGTTATCCAGGCCGAGCAGATGCTGATACTGCTTGATCAGCGCGTTCTTCGGCTCCACCAGAATGCGCATTAGCGCGTCGCGGTCGAGCGGATCGATCGTGACGACAACCGGCAGACGACCGACCAGTTCGGGGATCATGCCGTGCGTGATCAGGTCTTCCGGGGTGGTCTTGCGCAGAAGCTGAGCCTGCTCGACCTTTGCGCTGGCAACCCCTGCGCCGAATCCGATCGCGCCCTTGACGCCGATGCGCTTGCCGATCACCTTCTCGATGCCATCGAACGTCCCGCCGCAGATAAAGAGGATGTTGGTGGTGTCGATCTGGAGAAATTCCTGGTGCGGGTGCTTGCGGCCACCCTGCGGCGGCACATTGGCGACCGTGCCCTCCACGATCTTCAGGAGCGCCTGCTGCACGCCCTCACCGGAGACATCGCGCGTGATCGACGGGTTATCATTCGATTTGCGCGCGATCTTGTCGATCTCATCGATGTAAATAATGCCTTTTTCCGCGCGGGAAATATCACCGTCCGCAGCCTGAATCAGCCGCAGCAGGATATTTTCGACATCTTCGCCCACATAACCGGCCTCGGTCAGCGCGGTGGCGTCCGCAATGCAGAAGGGCACATCCAGCACACGCGCCAGGGTCTGCGCCAGCAGCGTTTTGCCGCTGCCGGTGGGACCAAGCATCAGGATGTTGCTCTTTTCGAGGTCAACTTCGGTCGTGTGCTTGTCCGCCTGGATGCGCTTGTAATGATTGTAAACCGCCACACTCAGCACACGCTTGGCATGAGCCTGCCCAACAACATACTCATCCAGGTGCTTCATGATGTCACGCGGGGACATCAGCTTGCCGAGCTGAAAATCCGAGTTGGACTGCTGAGAAAGCTCCTCATCCAGCAGCAGATTATGACACAGTTCGACACAAAAATTACAGATAAACACACCATCAGGGCCAGCGATCAGGCGCTCGACCTCAACATGGTTGCGTCCACAGAACGAGCAGCGGTGGCTGCCGGTAGGTACGTAGCTCACTTGGCTTTCGCTCCGGCTTTGGCGCCCTCAGCGGTCAGATCAAGCACGTTATCGATCAGGCCATACTCGACAGCCTGCTGCGGGTTGAGATAAATGTCGCGGTCGGTGTCGCGCTCGATGACATCCTTCGGCTTGCCCGTGTGACGCACGAAAATCTCGTTCAGGCGTTCCTTCAGGCGCACGATCTCATTGGCCTGGATCACGATGTCGGTGGCCTGACCCTGCGCGCCACCCAATGGCTGATGCATATGGATGGTCGCGTTGGGCAGCGCCATGCGCATCCCTGCCGCACCCGCCGCCAACAGCACCGTGCCAAAGCTGGCCGTGAGGCCGACTGCCGTGGTGCTGACATCGGCGTTGATCTGCTGCATCGTGTCGTAGATCGCCAGGCCGGAGTAGACCACGCCGCCGGGACTGTTGATGTACATCATAATGCGGCGATCCGGGTCTTCCCGATCCAGAAACAGAAGCTGCGCCACGATCAGATTTGCGATCTGATCGTTGATGGGCATCCCCATAAAGACGATGCGTTCCTTCAGCAGCAGCGAGTAGATGTCGTAAGCGCGCTCGCCGCGACTGCCCTGTTCAATGACCATTGGGATAATGTTGCTTACATTCATGCTCGTTTTCCTCAGCACGCTTCGCTAACGCTACCAATCTGTTATTCGGAGTCTTCACTTTGCGCGGAGATGATCGCCGCCGGGGTGTCACTCGCGGTATCTGTTGCAGCCAGGGATTCCAGGGCGGGCAGTTCATCACCGCGCGCAATCTGCACAACACGCTGCATTACATTCTGCTGGAGCAAATCGTTCGTGATGCTGGCACGCATGGCCGGTGTATCCAGAACCGGGCGCAGCGACTCGGCCTGATCGCCAAACTCCTTGAGCATCTCATCCATCCGCGCAACCACAGCGCTGTCTGCCACCTCGATCTTCTCACTCACGATCAACTGGCGCAGCGTCAGCATCTGCTTGATCGTGCCGATTGCGATCGGGCGATACTCTGCTTCCAGCGACTCGCGAGTCATGCCCATCACACGCAGATAGGTGTCCAGGTTCAAACCGTTCCCGCGCAGACGGCTCTCGAAATCCTTGACCATATCCTCAACCTGGTCGTCGATCATGGCTTCAGGAAAGGCGATGGTCGCCCCTTCGACGATCTTCGCCAGCGCCTGGTCTGCGTAGGTGGCCTCCGCACGCCGGTTGATCTCTTTCTGAAGGTTCTCGCGCATCCGCATCCGCAGTTCGAGCAGGCTCAGCGGCGTTTCTTCCTGCGCGGTGATACGTGCGGCCAGGTCGTCGTTGAGCGGCGGCACAGTGATCACTTCGATCTTCTTGACCGTCACGTGAAATTCTACCCGGCGGCCACGAATGTCTTCGTAGTCGTCGTCGTCTTCCGGGATCATCAGCTCAAACCGACGCTCTTCGCCGACTGCCGCGCCCTGCATCGCCGCGATAAAGCCCGGCAGGATCGGCTCATCTTCAGGGTCAAGGATCAGCGCCGCGTCGTGCTGGTGGACAAACTCATCACCTTTATAAGGGATCGTATCATCATGGTCATGTGCGTGATCATGATCATGATCATCATCGTGGTCGTGATCAGGATCGGCGGCGGTGTCCGTTTCCGCGCTGGTTTCTGTTTCGTCCTGTTCCACAGCATCGGGATTGGAGGGGCCATCGACGAAGTGGCTGTGGATATCAACCGTGATACGATTACCCACCGCAACCGGCTGACTGCTCTCCTCCGCAAGGGCTTCCTGCTGCTGAAGCCGTTTCATAGCGGAATTCAGCATCTCGTCATCGACCACGATCGGCGTTTCGTAGTCCACGCGCACTGAGCGATACTCGCCCAGGCTAGTGGTCGGCTGAAGCGGAATGGTGTAGATAAAGGTTGGCGACGGCTCCAGCTTGAAGTCATTCCAGGCCCCCGGCCCATAAGGCTCAAGCTGAGACTGATCCAGCGACTCGCGGTAAATCTCCTGGCTCAGGTCTTCCAGCGCATCCTGGAGAATATTGGCCTCACCGACGTACTGCACCAGGACATTATAGGGGGCTTTTCCCTTGCGGAAACCGGGGATCGCCACCCGCTTCGCCAGAGATTTCGCAGCGGCGCGTTTGGCTTTCTCCAGCCGATCCGGCTCGATCTCAACCATCAGACGCGCGGTATGATCTTCTAAGTGTTCGGTTTGGATGTTCAACAATCTACCCTTCAGAGCGTAGTGACACAAATTATAGCACCGGGCGTCGCCGGGTGACTATAAAACCTTCATCAGAAACCGGATGGAAGGATTGAGCAGTGTGGGGAAGGAGGGACTTGAACCCTCACCTCGTAAGAGACATGATCCTAAGTCATGCGCGTCTGCCAATTCCGCCACTCCCCCAGGCGCACCGGTCAGGCGCGGTCACGCCTCGCGGCTGTCCCAATTATATGCAGAAGATGATTCTCTCTTCAAGACGCAACCGCCACAGACAGGGTCGGCCCTAGCGCGTGTTCAGAGCAATTCCGTTGAGTCTAACCGGGTTCAGCCGCGCTTTCTGAACCTGTAACGCGCGCAAAACGACGATTTCTGAGACTCGTCACTCGTCACTCGGAACTTGCACTAGCGCAGTTCGATCTGTGAGATGTCTTCGATCTTCATCTCGGCCACGCGGGTGAGAATGCTGGTGATCACCAACTGGGCGAAGCGGAACATGGTCTGCATCTGCTGGATGCGATCCAGATACACATCAGCGCGGCGGCAGTCTTCCCCTTCCATCTGCGCGCGCGCGTCCGTCAGCAGCTTAAGATTCTCGTCCATCACCGTCAGCGCACGACCTACATCGCGCATTTCCCTTCCGCTGAGGATGTTGGTCACGATCTGGATAAAATCCGTCTCTGCTTCATAATATTTGCGCCGCCCGCTTTTGCCGCGCAGCCACACCTGCCGCACCATGCCAAACTGCTCCAGCGTGCGGATGTTCATGCTGACGCTGGCTTTGGAAATGCTCAACTGATCCATCAGATCATCGAGCGACAGCGCCTCCGAACTCAGCAGCAGCGCCCCATAAATCTGCCCCATCACCTTGCTGAAGCCCAGATAATCCGCAAGCTGGCTTAAACCATCCAGCATGCTTTGATGCACAACCACCAACGCGGGATGCTGGGAAATTCCATTAGAACTTGTGCTTTCTACCGACATACCCAATCCTCACCATTTTCAGTCAATCCCGCCGGGTCGTTTCGATGAACGCGATAACGGTGTTCATAAACACTTCTGGCATTTTGGACGTTAAGAGATAACGTGCTTTCTCGGCGTCGTCAAACTTCTGGAAGGACGCGCCTCGCGTACTCCACAGCACCACAAAGTCGTCGCGCACGCGCACCTCAAAGCGTTCATGCAGGCCCAGATAATCGATCAGGTCGTCGATATCCTCGGCCATGCTGCCGGGCAGCGTGGTATTGAGGTAGTAAGAACGGGCGCGCCGCATTTCCCAGGTCGCCAGCGCGGAATTGACGCGCTCTGGCAGCGGGCACAGCCAGACCTTTTCCTTGTCGTAATTCAGCACCAGCCCTGCTGACTTCAACTGATTCAGCTCATAATCGGTCAGCAGCGCGCCGAAATCGCGTTTCTCGTAGGGCCGGTAATGGCCGGTCTCCAGGTCCTGCACTTCGTTTTCGTCCCAACGCACCACGAACGTGCCATCCAGCAGCACAAACAGCCGGTTGCGTGGAATCAGACTTTCTTCTTCAAAGCCGCCTGCGGAGTCCTTTAACATGGGCGCGATCCCGATGCGCTGGCTCAAGTTAAATTTCGTTAACTCAGTATAGCACAACTACTCGTGTCTCAGCGCGTCGATCGGATCGAGGCGGGACGCGCGCTGCGCCGGATACACACCAAACATCATGCCGATGGCGGCGGAGATAGCGGTCGCCAGGGCGATGCTGGCCGGTCGCACGGCTACGTTCAGGCCGGGGACAAGCGAGGTCACCAGCGAGGAGACGCCGAACGCGATCGCCACGCCCGCCGCGCCACCGATCACCGCCAGTGTGGTCGCCTCGGTCAGAAATTGCAGCAGGATGTCGCCGTTGCGCGCGCCGACCGCCTTGCGCAGGCCAACCTCGCGTGTGCGTTCGGTGACAGTGACGAGCATGATGTTCATAATGCCGATGCCGCCCACCAGCAGCGAGATGCCCGCCAGCAGCGCCAGAAAAAGTGTCACCAGCCCGGTGATGCGGTTGAAAGTCCCCAGAATCTCCGATTGCGTGAAGACCAGAAAGTCGTCCTCGTCGCGGAAGCTGATGTCGCGCTCCTCGCGCAACGTCAGGCGGATCTGCTGGGCCACATCGTCCACGCTGGCGGCATCACGCGCCTTGACCGTGATGAAGCTGACCGGGCGATCACCCGCTGATGTGCGCGTGCCGCTCAATCGGAACTGCGCGGTGGTCAGCGGCACGAGGATCACATCGTCCGCATCGCCGCCCGTCACGCCGCTGCCTCCCTGGAATTCCAGCACGCCGATCACGGTAAAGCGCAGACCGCGAACCCGCACCGTCTGGCCGATAGGGTATGCATCCGGGAAAAAGCGGTTGACGGTCGTGACGCCGAGGATCGCCACCCGCCCGAAACTGTCCAGATCAGCCTGGGTGATAAAGCGCCCGGCAACGGCATCACGCTCGAACACCGTGACATAATCTGGCGTGATCCCCTGCACATCGACCACCGCTTCGACGCCATCGCCGGAGACTTCAGACGCATTGAGCGATCGCTGCGGCATGATGGTCTGTGCGTCCGGCACACGGAATGGATCGGCCACGGCGTCCGCGTCGCGCTGTGTCAGCGACCCCAGCGAGTCATCCCATGAACGACCCACCACAAACACCAGATTCGCGCCCAGGCCGCTGAACTGCGACACGATATAACTTTCCACCGCCTGCCCGACCGACACCAGGATGATGACGGACGCCACGCCGATTGTGATGCCGAGCATGGTCAGCGCCGAACGGAGTTTATTGCCCCGCAGACCGTTGAGCGCCACACGGAGGTTATCGAACATGGCTTATTCAAACCTCAGCGCGTCGATCGGGCGCATACGGGCCGCGCGGCTGGCGGGATAGAGGCCGAAGAAGACGCCCACCGCGCTGCTGACGGCGGTCGCCAGCACGATCGCATCGGTGGTAATCGTCAGCGTGAGGTCGGGGATAATCGCCATGCCGATCTGCGCCGCGATCCAGCCCAGGCCGATCCCCAGCGCGCCGCCGATCAGCGCCAGCAGCACACTTTCGATCAGAAACTGAATCATAATGTCAGACCCGCGCGCGCCGACGGCCTTGCGCAGACCGATCTCGCGGGTGCGCTCGGTCACGGACACCAGCATGATGTTCATCACGCCGATGCCGCCCACCAGCAGCGAAATCCCGGCGATCAGGCTGAGGAAGATCGTCAGGATGCCGGTCAGCTCACGCACAAATTCCAGAATATCGCCCTGGCTGATGATCTGATAATCCTGCTCGCCGTCGAAGATAATGCCGTGCGCTTCATCCAGATAGGCCTCGATCTCCCGCACAGCGTCGTCCATACGATCTTCCGCGATCGCCTGCACGTTGATGGCGCTGACCTGGTAGCTGCCGTCACGGGCGCGGGCATTGCTGAGCCGGGTCTGCGCGGTCGTCAGCGGGATGAACACAGTGTCGTCATCGTCGGTAAAGGCGCTGGCAAGTTCAGTCATCACACCGATCACCGTGAAAACGCGATCGTTCACGCGAATCTCCTGGCCGATCGGGTCATAATCCTTGCTGCCCCACAAGCGCTCGACAATATTGATCCCCAGCACGGCGGTGCGGGTGGCATCGTCCAGATCGCTCTGGGAGAAAAAAACGCCCGAACGCGGAAACCAGGCGCGCACATCGGGAAAATTGGGCGTCACGCCGTTGATTACCGCTTCGATGACGACCCCATCGCCACCGCTGATCTGCCCGAACAGCCAATACTGGGCGGATACCTGGCGCACACTGGGCGCGATTAATGGACTGCTGAGGTCAGCGGCTTCCCGCGTCGTCAGAGGCTCGATCCGGGTGCGAGTGGGGCTTTCCGGCAGCGCGGGCGTCACAAACAGCACATTGGAGCCGAGGTCTTCAAATTCAGCAGCGATAAAGGCTTCCACGCCCCGGCCCAGCGCCACCAGGCCGATCACCGCGCCGACGCCGATGATGATCCCCAGCGTGGTCAGGATCGAGCGCATCCGGTTGGTGAGCAGGCTTGACAGCGCGGAACGGAAGGATTCGAGAAGGTTCATGCCCTACATGACGACTCATTGGACGGGGAGGCCGCACGCCATAAGCGCCAGCCCTCCCCCGAATTATAGCGGACTTGCGCCCGTTGTTGATGGTCGATCAGGCGGTCTGCGGGTTGACCGTGAAGCGGCTGATCACGTCTGGCACCAGCGATGTGACGGCTTCGGGGGTATCGAGCGCGGTCTGGGCGTCGTAAGCGGGCACGCCGTAGGTCGTCACGGTCAGCGTTTGGGTCTCCGGCGCGATGTCAAATTCCGTCCAGCCGAAGGTATGCCCGGCCACGAACGTCCCGGTCTCAAAGGCTGCATCCAGCCCTTCCAGGCTCAGATCGCCGAAGCCGTCCAGCCCGGTCACAAAGCGGTTGAACAGACTCAGCAGCACCTCGTCCTTCTCCGCGATCGTCCCGGCCTGATATGCCTCGAACTGCGCGGCAGGGACTAACCCGAACTCGGCAGCGCCTTCCACCAGCGCCTGCCCGGTGGGAGGGTAGAAGGCCACCGAGCCGGTGCTGATCTCAAACGCGCCGTTGACCTGAGTCAGTTCGCCCCCGGCTTCCGTCTGATAAAACAGGCGATTGATGAAGGTGGTATGGACATCTGCCGCCACAAAGACCACGTTGCGGATGTTATTGTCGTTAATGAACTGCATCACCTCGGTGCGTTCCGGCGCGTAGCCTTCCCAGCGATCGTTGCCGCCGAACCATCCGGTCTGCTGGGCCGGTTCGGGGATCATCACAAACTTCCAGGTGATGCCGCGCGTCTCGGCGTCGAGCAGATCGCGCTTGAGGTCTTCGACCTGCGGGCGACCGAGCATCGTGCGGCCTTCCTGGAACATTGACGCCAGGAACGCGCCGCGCACCTCGGCGTCGAAAATGTCGCCCGTATCGATTTCCGGGACAGACTGATCGCGGAACGAACGCGCATCCAGCACAATGACCGACGCGTCGCTGCCATAGGTGTTATAGCGGTACAGCTTCGGGCGGCCATCCACGCGCGGATCGCCCGTGCCCTCATACATCTCATCGCGCGTCGGGTTATATTCGCCGTAAACCTGCATCCCGTTGGTGTAGAGTTCCGTCGCGCTGATGGTCTCGCCTTCATATGCAGCAAAGCGTTCGTCCGTTTCCGGCGCGGCCCCGCCTGCGAAGTCGTTGGTCACTTCATGGTCGTCAATCGTGGTCAGGATCGATGTGACGGCGCGCAGATCGGCCCAGGTGTTGAGTCCGTAGCGCTCGCTGTAAACTTCGTTGTGCTTGACGCGGTACTCGTCCACGGTAAGGGCCTGTTCACCGGCGAAATCGAGCGAGGGAATATCGGCGTAGATGGTGTCGCCGTGTTCGACAAAAAATTCGAGATCGCGCGTCGGCGCGTTGGAAAGGGCGACAAAGGGGCGCAGTTCGCCGCGCCAGTCCCCGCTGACGCCGAAGCGCAGGCCATTCGCCCCATTTTCCGCCGAGGTGCGGAAGCGACCGGTCAGAATCGTCCCGGCGGCATCCGTGGCGCGGTAGTGATAGATCGTGGCCGGGGTCAGGTCACGAACCTGCACCTTGACCGGAATGGCGGCATCGGTCGCTTCGGCGGTCAGCGACTGGATAATCTCGCCGAAGGCTTCATCTGCCGCCACATCGAACGTGACTGTGCCGGTCTGGGTGCTGCGCGTCCACAGCACGGTCGAGGTCTGGGTCGTGTCGCCGGACGCGATGCCGTTGGGCAGGGTGGCGCGCGTCTCGCTGGTGATCTCAAACGGGGCCGGTTCCCCGGTCTGCGCCGCCGCACGTGGGCTGCCAAAGCGCACCAACGCCACCCCCGCCGCGCCAGCGGACATGAGCTTCATAAAGTCGCGCCGGGAGATATAGCGGATCAGTTTGCGCGTGGCTTCGCGCTCGATGTTAGACCACAGCGAGGTGTAGTTGAGAAAACGTTGGGTGTCGTTCGACGGCGTATCGGTCATCTAGAAAGTCCTCGTCATAAGATCATGATGATTTTGAGGCAACGAACGAAGATAACTGCCGGACTTTAATAAGGTGTAAAGCGGTGATTAACAGCCGAACACTGAGACAGCTCAGTTATACTCCTCCTCCATGCCGCCGTAGTACGTCTCCCTGAACAAGCCTTCCAGTTCTTCCGCTTCGGACGGCCTTTCGACTTCGCCAGCGTTGAGCGGGTTGGCGACCTGCCGATCCGCCACCACGTAACCATCGCGCAGCATGATCACACGGTTGGTGTGCCGCGCGATCCACGGATCATGCGTCACAAACACGGTGGTGATGCCCTGTTCGCGGTTCAGCCGCTGGAAAATCTGCATGACTTCGGTGCCGCTGCGTGAATCGAGGTTGCCGGTCGGCTCGTCGGCCAGGATCATGGCCGGATCGTTGACCAGCGCACGCGCGATCGCCACCCGCTGCTGCTGCCCGCCGGAAAGCTCACTGGGCTTATGATCCAGCCGCTTGCCCAGCCCGACGGATTCCAGCGCGGCGGCGGCTTTGCGTGATCGACTGCTGAGTCCGGCGTACATCAGCGGCAGTTCGACCTGGCGCAGTGCGGTGGTGCGCTTGAGCAGGTTGAAGCTCTGGAACACAAAGCCGATCTTTTTGTTGCGGACAGCGGCCAACTGTGATTCCTTCATCCGGCTGACATCGACCCCATCAAGCAAATACTGCCCGGACGTGGGGCGATCCAGCGCGCCGAGGATATACATCAGCGTCGATTTGCCAGAGCCGGACGGCCCCATGATCGACACGAATTCGCCTTCATAAATTGTGAGGTTGACACCTCGCAGCGCATGGACTTCGACCTCGCCCATCGTGTAGACCTTCGTGATATCGCGGATGTCGATCACCGCCCGCCGCGGAGGTTCGGGGTGGGTATCGTGATGTGTGCCGTTCTGACTGGCGCGCGAAAACAGGCGGTTCATTCCGTCACTCCGGGGATAAAGGTCTCACGCGGCAGCAGGATCACCGTCTGCCCGGCGTCCAGACCGCTCAGAACCTCGCTGAACGTGTCACTGCGCGCGCCGAGTTCGACCGGCACTTCCTCAAACTGCCCCGGCTGCCGCTCGATCGTGACGTAAGCCTGCTGGGTGGCGCGATCAATCCGCACGAAGCGGTTGCGCACCAGGAGGACATCCTGAAGCTCGACGGTCGCTATGCGGGCGGTCGCCGTCATCGCCACGCGCACCGGGGCCTCGGTCGGATCAAGCTGCACGCGCACCGCATACGTCACCAGTTGATCGATGCGGGTCGGCGTCTGCGCCACGCGATCGATGGCTCCGGTGATCTGCGCGTCAGGCAGCGCGTCGAGCGCGATCTCCACCCGCTGGCCCGGTTGGATGCTGACAATATCCGTCTCATCGATCGCCAGATCGACATAATAGGCGCTGGTGTCGATCAGCACAAAGGCCGGGCCATCGCTGGGCGGCAGTTCGCCGACAGTCAGATTGCTGACGGCGATCAGTCCGTCATACGGAGCGATCAGTTCGGTGCGGCGCAGCAGCAGATCAGCCTGGGCCAGCGCCAGTTCGGCCTGCACGAGATCAAGCTCGGCACGCCGCAGATCGGCTTCCGCCGGGCCGGTAAGCAGCCGATCGAGCGCGATCTGCGCCTGAAGCCGTGCCGCATTCGCCGCGCCCAGTGCGCCCTGATCCGGGCCGCGTGTCTGCGCCGCCTCTAGCCCGGCCTCGGCAATGTCAACGTTAAACTCGGCCTGGATCAACCCAACCTGGGTCTGGGTAGTGACAAGCTGGCTGGCCGAACCGTTGAAGGTCTGCACGAAGGCGTTCAGCTCATCGAGCGCAAGCTGCACTTCTTCAGGAGAAACACCGGGGATGTCGAAGATTTCTTCAGGGACATCCTCCAGCACGAAGCTCGGCAGCCCGCCGATGGTGGTCTGATCGCGCTGAAGCTGGGTCTGCCACAGCAGATTGCGCGCCAGTTCCGCGCTCAACCGGGCAATTTCCACCTCCTGCTCGCTGGAGCCGGTGGAGCCAGCGGCGTAAATGGCGGCCTGAGAGGCATCGAGTGCGGCTTCGGCGGCGGCCAGGTCTTCCGGGCGAGGGGGTGCGGTCAGCGCGTCGAGCGTGATCTGCCCAAGTTCAACGACCAGGCGCGCCTGTTCCACGGCGGACGAGGCATCAAGCGTATCGAGCCGCGCCAGCACGTCACCGGCTGCCACCTGCCGCCCTTCATCGACCCACACGTCAGCGACCGGGGCCGCATATTCAAACAGCAGCGCGACCTGGCGCGCAGGCAGAATCGCCCCGGTTCCACTGACAGTGACGGTCAGATCGCCGACTTCAACGACAGATGTATCAAACTGCGGGGCGCTTTCCGGCTCGCCGGACTGCCCCACCACGCCGATCGCCTGCAAGCCGAACAGAGCGATCCCACCCACGATGACACCGATTACTGCCCATCGAAATAATCGTCGCAACTTAGATTATTCTCCAAACAGCGAAAAGCCGCCCGATTCCAGATCGATCGCCACGACATCGCCTTCGATCAGTCCTGAGTTGACTTCACTTACATCCAGCCCGCGCAGACCCAGCGTGACCTGCACATCCTCGATCAGCACACCGTCGCGCAGAACGTTAACGAAACCGCGTTCCCCACCGCGATCGAGCCGGATATAGGTATTGGGGACGACCAGCACGTCCTGGCGCTGATCGATGATGATGATCGCTTCCGCCGTCATACCGGCCCGCGCACGGGGATCGGAGTCGATCAGGCTGAGATCGACATCGTAACTCACGATGCCATTCACCACCTCGCCCAGCGGCGCGATCTGTGTGATCTCGGCGCTGAGTTCCACATCGCGCAGCGCATCAAGCTGAATACGCGCCGTCTGCCCGACATCGATCTGACGGATGTCGATCTCATCGACCTGAACCGTCAGCCGAAGGGGATCGATGTCGCTCAGCGTGATCACCGTCAGCCCCGGCGCGACCAATCCTCCCACTTCCGTATTCACCACGCTGACGATCCCGCTGAAAGGCGCGGTCAGCAGGGTGCGATAATACTCAGCCTCGGCCTGTTCGATCTGCGCCTGCGCACGCTGCACGGCAATCTGCGCCGCCTCGATCTCGAACGGCGGTGGCCCGGCCTGAACCCGCTCCAGTTCCGCTTCGGCCTGCTGCACACGGGCATAGGCTGCCCCCAGGGCTGGTTGGCTGGCGGTGGTCAGTGCCTCTAATTGCAAACGGGCGATCTCGGCGTTAAATGACGCCGCGCCTTCCTGCGCGTTAAGTGTGTTGTAGGCCGGGCTGCCAAAACCACCCACCGCCTGATCGCGCGCGGTGCGGACTTCTTCCCAGACCGCCAGCGCCTGTGCATAGGCCAGTTCCGCCGCCTCAATGTCGGCCTGAGTGACCGCGTTCTGAAGGCTGAGATAATCGCCCCAGGCCGCGTCGAGATTGGCCTGCGCGATCTGCACCGTCGTCTCATCCGGCGGCCCGGTCAGATCAGCCAGCGTAAGATCAGCGCGTTCCAGTTCGATCAGCGCCTGTTCATAGGCGACACGCTGAAGATCATTTTCCAGGCGCAGCAGCGGCGCGCCCGCATCGACCGGATCGCCGGCCCGCACGAAAAGTTCCGCCACGCGGCCAGGCGTCGCCGGGGAAAGATCGACGGCCCGATCCACGTCCAGACTGCCAAGCGCGGAGACGACGATCTCGACCTGTCCGCGCCGAACCGTGTGTCGCTGTAAGTTCCGCAGGGCATCATCGGCGGCAGACTCCGCCGTGATCTGGCGGGCGCGGAGGGTGAAGGCGGCTGCCGGGGTGATGAACATCAGCAGTGCCAGGAGAAGGAGTGAGCGGCGAACGGACATCCAGCCTTGAACCTGTTTGTACTATTTGTCGCAAACTATGATAACATTATAATCCTGAAAAGTGAGCGCCGCCCGGTCTCCAGGTCAAAGACTTAAGGGTTCTTAACACGATCCGGGATGAACCAGAGACGGGCTGAGAGTACACGACCGGCTGCAAGAACACTCTCCATAAGGAGTCAACGGATCATGGCAACGATCACGTCCGAAAACATCCCGGACATTGTTATTGGTCGCCTGCCGATTTATCTGCGCGCTTTAAGCCGTCTGGCGCAGGAAGGCCAGGAAGTCACGTCCTCGCAGGAACTGGGCCGCATCCTGGGCATCAGCTCGGCGCAGATTCGTAAGGATTTGTCCCATTTCGGGGGCTTCGGCAAGCAGGGGACAGGCTACCAGATCGGCTACCTGGAAGAAAAGCTGCGGCAGGTGCTGAAGGTCAACCGCGACTGGGAAGTGGCGCTGGTCGGCGCGGGTGACCTGGGCAGCGCGCTGGCCCACTACCGGGGCTTTGCGGATCGCGGCTTTCACATCACCTGCGTGTTTGACAATGATCCGAACAAAATTGGCGGATCGATCGGCGATTTCACCATCGCGCCGATGGCAGACTTGATCGAACAGATTCAGGAGCGACAGATTCATATCGCCATGATCGCGGTCCCGGCGGAGCACGCGCAGAGCGTGGCTGACCAGTTAATCGCGGCTGGCGTGCGCGCGATCCTCAATTATGCGCCCATCAGCATCAACGTCCCCGAAAATGTCCACGTTCAGTACATCGATCCGGTCGTCCACATGCAGCGCATGACGTATTACCTGGATTAATCTGCTGCCGACTGTAAAGCGAGAGGCCGTACAGCGCGCCTCTCCCCCCCGCCAGGAAAGTTTCAGCTTAATTGGACTGAAGCACGCGGCGCAGAATCGCCGGGTCTTCCAGCGCGCGCCCGGCCCCGGCAGCGACCGCGAGCATCGGGCTTTCCGCACGGAACACCGGCACACCGGTTTCGCGCGTCAGGTACTGCTCGATGCCGCGCAGCAGCGCCCCGCCGCCGGCGAGCATAATGCCGCGATCGATGATGTCTGACGCCAGCTCCGGCGGTGTGTTGCTGAGGACATTTTTCACCACCTGCGCGATCTGGCCGAGCGGATCGGCCAGCGCTTCGACCACTTCGCCCGTGCTGAGCGTGACAGTGCGCGGCAGGCCGCTGACGTTATCCTGCCCCTGAACCTCAGTGGTGAGATTTTCCGGTTGATCGACCGCCGCGCCGACCTGAATCTTGACGGCTTCCGCCGTGGGCTGGCCGATCCCCAGATTATATTTGCGCCGCACATAGCTGATGATCGCGTCGTCCAGCCGCAGGCCGCCGATGCGCCCGCTTTCGGCGCGGACGATATTGTTCATGCTGATGACCGCCGCCTCGGTAATGCCGCCGCCGATGTTAACGATCATGTCGCCCGCCGGGGTGCTGACCGGCAGGCCAGCCCCGATGGCCGCCGCCAGCGGTTCCCAGATCAGAAACGCCTCACGCGCGCCCGCCGCGATCACCGCCTCATGCACGGCGCGCTTTTCGACGCTGGTCACGCCGAAGGGCACGGAGATCATCACACGCGGCTTAAACAGGCGCAGACGCCCGGCCACCTTACTCATGAAATAACGCAGCATCGCCTCCGTCACCTCATAGTCGGCGATTACCCCATTTTGCAGCGGGCGAACGACCTGGATGTCCTCGTCATCCACCCGGCCCATCATCTCCCGCGCGGGCTGGCCGAACTCGACGATATAGTCATCCTCCGCCCGCAGAGCGACGATCGACGGTTCTTGCAGCACGATCCGCCCGTTTTCCCAGATCAGAACGTTGACCGTCCCCAGGTCGATCCCGAGGTTTTTGCT
>Ga0224723_1000520_pt1 | contig 26363 bp, 18 predicted proteins | sample Balambano_FR2_Me_FD_161647 | JGI IMG/M metagenome (GOLD analysis project Ga0224723, IMG submission 161647) | Freshwater sediment microbial communities from Lake Towuti, South Sulawesi, Indonesia - Balambano_FR2_MetaG | ecosystem: Environmental > Aquatic > Freshwater > Lake > Sediment | place... | reverse complement strand
GGATAGACCCACCCGATCCTGAGGGCGCGTCAAAAGTGCCGCCCCTGGCCCGCCCACCAGATAGCCCCAATGCCTCATCATTGCCGCCTACCAAGCCCAAGGGCTGAGCCTGAAAGCGCCGTGCCGCCAGACGATTTTCTATAAAAAAGCCCAGGCAGCTCAGAGCCAGTAGCGAAATAATGGCCAGGTAGACCCGGCGGTTGTGCCTTGCTTGCGGGGTAGGTGAAGATGCCATAGTTTTTGTGGCTAAAGAGGTGTAGGTATCAAGCCAGCGTTCAGTACGGATGTACGGAGAATTCTATGATTCAAATTCTACCATTGCCATCCGCGTGCCAAGGTTAAGCAGAAATCTGGGGCTGGTGATAGCTTGTCAGCGCCTAACGTGTAGCCTGGTGTATAGTTTTGATGAATCTGGTTCAGAGCCAATTGCACCATGAGCATTCCTACCTCGGTTGACTCGTTCAGTGAGCTTTATAGCCTCAGTGTGGACACCCTGCTGCATCCAATCAGTTGGGAAAAAGATGCGGTTGATTTCAGTCAATTCATTACCTCGTCACCGGCGGAGGTCGGCTTGCTGAGTGTGCCGTCCTCCTCTATGGTGCTGGCCCAGCAATTCGACCAGGATATTTTGGGAGACATTGCCGCCGCCTGGAAGGTTTTTTTGGAATCTGGACAGATTTGGGCCTTGCTAATTGGTATTGTGATTGGCTATCTAATCCGCAACCTGACCGCTTACTAGCTTTTTGACTTAGTTTCCATTAGTGATAAGGAGCCCTGTTGGAACCCTCTTCTCCCCAAACCTGGAGCCAGCGTTTTGAAACAGCCCTGCATCCGGCAATCGCCCGGTTCAATGCCAGCATTGGCTTTGATATTCAGCTGATTGAATATGATTTAACTGGCTCGCTGGCCCACGCCAAAATGCTGGTTAAAGCGGGCATCCTCAGCCCTGACGAGGGTGAGCAGATTGTCACCGGGCTAGAAACCATTCGCCAGGAGTACCACCGAGGAGATTTTCGACCAGGCATTGAAGCCGAGGATGTCCACTTTGCGGTAGAACGACGGCTAACAGAACTAATTGGCGACACCGGCAAGAAACTGCATACGGCTCGTTCTCGTAACGACCAGGTAGGGACGGATATTCGGCTGTATCTGCGGGCTCAAATTGAGGCGATTCAAGCCCAACTGCGGCACTATCAGCAAACCTTGCTAAACCTGGCCGAGAGCCACGTAGAAACTTTAATTCCCGGGTATACTCACCTGCAGCGGGCACAGCCCCTGAGTTTGGCTCACCATTTGCTGGCCTACTTCGACATGGCCCAGCGCGACTGGGAACGCCTGCAAGATATCCAAAAGCGGGTGAATATTTCTCCCTTGGGCTGTGGGGCGTTAGCGGGGACGACCTTCCCTATCGATCGTCACTACACGGCGGAACTCCTGGGATTTGAGCGGGTTTATGGTAATAGCCTGGATGGGGTCAGCGATCGCGACTTTGCGATCGAGTTTGCCTGTGCCGCCAGCCTGATTCTGGTGCACCTGTCGCGGCTGTCTGAGGAAATGATTCTCTGGGCCTCAGAGGAGTTCAGCTTTGTGGCCCTGAACGATAGCTGCTCCACGGGCTCCAGCATTATGCCTCAAAAAAAGAACCCCGATGTGCCAGAACTGGTGCGTGGCAAGACCGGGCGCGTCTTTGGCCATTTGCAAGGATTGTTGGTGATGATGAAGGGGCTACCCCTGGCCTACAACAAAGATTTGCAAGAGGACAAAGAAGCTCTGTTTGACACGGTGCAGACAGTGCGCGGCTGCCTGGAGGCGATGACGATTTTGCTGGCCGAGGGGGTTACTTTCCGGGTATCTCGCCTGGAGCAGGCCGTCAACAAAGACTACGCCAACGCCACCGATGTGGCTGATTACCTGGCCGCTAAGGGCGTTCCCTTCCGCGAAGCTTACAACCTGGTAGGACGAGTGGTGAAAACTTCCCTGCAAGCCGATAAGCTGCTGCGGGAACTGACCCTGGACGAATGGCAAGCCATCCATCCCGCCTTTGAGTCCGATATTTACGACGCCATTGCCCCCCGACAGGTGGTATCAGCTCGCAACAGCTATGGCGGCACTGGCTTTGACCAGGTGCAGCAGGCCATTCAGCGGGCTCAGCAGAGTTTGGGAGAGACCTAATGACCATTAGCCTGTGCATGATTGTTAAAGACGAAGCTCAGACTCTGGGCCGCACATTGGAGAGCGTCAAGGGCTGGGTTGATGAGATGGTGGTAGTAGACACAGGGTCAACGGATAACACCCCAGATATTGCCGCTTCCTGCGGAGCCAGGATTCATAACTTTGACTGGGTTAACGACTTTGCCGCCGCGCGCAATACTTCCCTCAGCCAGGCCACAGGAGATTGGGTACTAGTCCTGGATGCCGATGAAGTGCTCCTTCCTGAAACGGCCCAGGCTTTGCGACAACTCGATCAGGGACAACCGTTTGGTGATATTGCTGCTCAGGATGTGCTGGCTGTTAACCTGCTGCGGCTGGAGCTGGGTGCGCCCCAGGCCCCTTACACGCTGATTACCCGCTTCTTTCGTCGCCAGCCAGAGATTCATTTCCACCGCCCCTATCACGAGACCGTAGACGACAGCCTGGCGGCACTTCAGGCTCAGCATAGCCACTGGCAGGTGGTAACGCTAACGAACGTAGCCTTACATCACACGGGCTATGATCCCGCTGTGGTTGTGCAGAAGGGTAAATTCGAGCGCGCCCGCGCCACAATGGAGGCCTACTTAGCTGAGCATCCCAACGATGCTTACCTGCTTAATAAATTAGCTGCCCTCTACATTGAATCTGATCAAGCTCAGGTTGCTTTGCCTTTATTAGATCGTGCCCTGAGCCAGGGAGAGGCCGTAGATCCCATCACTCGCTACGAATTGCACTATCACCGTGCCCTGGCTCAGGTTGCAGAACATCCCGACCAGGCCGCCAAGGACTACCAAGCCGCCCTAGACCAGTCTGTGCCGCCTATTCTGAAGCTGGGAGCGTGGATTAACTACGGTGGCCTGAAGAAACAACAAGGAGCGCTGACTGAAGCCGTAGTGCTGTTTGAACAGGCGGTTGAGGCAGATCCTACCCTGGCCTTGGCCCATTACAACCTGGGAACCACCCAGCGAGCCAGGGGCTATTTAGATGAAGCGATCGCGGCCTACCGCAAAGCCATTGCCCTGCAACCTAACTATCCTGAAGCTCACCAAAACCTAGGGGTGGTTTTGTTCAAGCTAGGGCAACTACCTGAATCGCTCCAGGCGTTCAGTCGGGCTATCCGGCTTTATGAAGCTTGCGATCCTCCTAAGGCCCTGAATCTTAAGCAGGGCGTTCAAAATCTGGGCATTCCCAGCGACTTACTCAAGGCTTACTTGCTGTAGCGGGGGTCGCTCCAGTCAAACTCAGAGGAGCGGGGAGTTTGGTTGTGAGTTCTTTGCCATGAGACTTCAGACCCATAGGTGCCAGGTCGCCAGTAATGGCCATGACTGTCGAGCGCTGCGTCTGCTGTAGATGCACCAGAGTCGCCCAGTTGGTTGCGGTCAACTGTGCTTTGACGATGGCGGCTGCGATGAGATGCATCGGCATTCGACAGGTTAGGGTCTTGCACCTCGCTAGAGCGATGGGTCAGCACAATGCGAAGGCGGTTGATTACCCCATCCCAACTTAAGTCGGGCTGCCTGAGCATTTCTCGGAGCGACTCCAACGCCTTACTGGCCGACTCGTCTGCCTCCAAATTCAGCGGTTCTGAGGAGCGGATTGGGTCAACCTGCACTGCGGCCAACGCCTGACGCACAGCGCTTTTAATTTGATTGCGAAGTTCGCGCTTGGCCTTTTCGTACTGGTGCTGCCAACCCTTTTCGCTGGACGCATACAGCGCCGGTAGCCGATTCAGGGCATAGGTCTCAACCTCAATGCCTTTCAGGTACTTTAGAACGCGAGGAGGCAAGGCCGCAATCTGCTTTTCCACCTCTTCGGCCACAAGCAGCTCCATCACGTTAATGTAAGCTCGCCTGGAAACATCGTGAACGATTTTCATAACTAACCCAGTCCTATCTGAGAGATTGAGGGCTTAACTTGACATGGACACCCCGGAACCCAATGCTTAATGCTAATGTTTTAGATCAATTCTTCAACTATCCTCAACGCTTTTGGAGGCAAAGTATGGAAGCGCTTTGGTTAGATTGAGAAAATACCCTAATGAGCTATTTCGGGCAATTTTGCTAAAACCCTTAAATCATTGTCAGGGATCATAACGGGCTGGTCACGTTTGGCGCTGACAGTCAACTTTCAGGAATTTGTAAACCATTCAAGCCATCATGACAGATTTAGAGGGACTCCAGCAACCTTTATGACGATAGATGCAACTACATGTTTCAAAGGTTTACAGCTTTTTAGACCAAGGCTTGATTCAATCTAAACAATACCGTTGCTCAACCATACTAGGTTGCCTTTGCTGCGAACGTCCTACCCCTACGGGTGATTTTTGGGGACGATATTGAGTCAGCTTACGGCTGTGTAGCCAGTGCCAGGCAGCAAACCGTTGGCCAACTACCAGCTCAAAATCTATAAATTTCTCATGGGAAAAATTGCACCACTTTGATTGGAACAAAGTTTAATTCACAAAAGCAGTATTCAATTACGCAAAGATTTACCCAGGAACTTGATTGAATTTTAACAATGGTTTGGATTAATTGAGGTTGTGCGTGTTGGTCAGGGTCTCTATGCCTGGATTAGGATGGTGGCGAAGAGCTAAGCCAGCGGCAATTCTGAGCCTGCTGGCTGCAAGTGTAGTAGGGCTTCAGGGGCCAGTCCTAGCTCCGGGGCTAGAGGTGCAGCCCCCCGGAGCTACCCCGATTGCACAGCCCAAATCCTTGAATGATCTCTATCAAATCCGTGATTACCTCCAGGCGGCACTGACCAATCCACCACTGGCCAGACCGATGACGTCCAAAGGGCTAAACAATGTATCGGCACCGGTTGCCCTTGCCTATCTGTGGCCACTGAATCATCGCATTAAGCAAGAGGAGATAGCTCAGCGTCAGTGGGCTTGGGCTACTCAATCGGCTACTTCAGCTAGCGCCTTAGGTGATCCGGCGACCCTATCGGAGGACTCTGTTGAGGCGGCCTATACCTTCTGGCATAAAGCTGTAGATACACTTTCCCAGGTGCCGTCCGATTCCTTCGTAGCGGCTGAGGCAGCAGCCCAGCAACCGATCTATCGCCATAACCTGGCAATCGCGGCCTACCGCTATGACACTACTCGTTCAGATTTCTTGGCTACCCTAGCCGCGCAAACCGGCATGGCCTCTAGGGTACGCATCACCGTGTGCGATTTGGATCGTGAGTGCCGCCGCTGGCAGGGAGATCAGCCGCCCGCTAACCCCGCCAGTCTGATCAAGGTGCCCGTGGCCTTAGCGCTAATGGCCCACCTTCATCAGCAGGGTATACCTCCCAGTACGTCTATTTGGGTTAGCCCCGGCAATTGGACGGAGGATGCTGGCACCACCCAGGCCGGCCGGGAATACACCCTTGAACAGATCATGACTGATATGATCAGCGCTAGCGGTAACGTCGCTACTAACCAGCTGATCGACTACCTGGGCTGGGCTGGCGTCAACCAGGCGTTGCGCGATCGCGGCTACACGGCTACTCGCATCAGCACTAAGCTGGTGGGCGAGTCTACCTACCCGGCTAACCCTGGCCTGGTGGCTAACGTCACTACCACCGACGAACTCACAGACATGATGGTGGGCATTTATAACCTGGAGCATCCCGGCGACGGGCTGATTCAGACAGCACTCAAGCAGCAGGTTGACCGCGCTCTCGGCCACGCAGCCGTTAAACCGCCTATCCTCTGGTTGGGCGAAAAGACCGGCAGAAACTCCAAAGTTTTGGGCAGCACCACCGCCATCAACGTCAGCGGCGAAACCTACATCATCACCGTCACGTTAGATTACAGCGCCAATGAAGCCACCCTCAGAACTCTAATCGACGGCGTTATCAAGCATCTCCTTACCCACAGAGGTTTTGAAGACGACTTGGACGACGACGATTTACTCGCCACTCGCCCCAGAAGCTTTTTGCCATAATGAGGTATTTAATTTGGGATTGGGCAAGGACTACAAAATGAGGCGTGTGGCGTAGGCGGTAGGTGTATGGCTCTGGCTCTGAGAAATCATCCAGTTGAATTGGGTCTTGGGTGCGCACCAGGGCCGTTTCCTCCAGTTGGGCACGCAGCGTGGCCAGTAGGTGCAGCGTAGTCCTGCTGGGTATCCATCACAGGTCAGGCATCAACTGGGGTTAGGTGTAGTAAGGTCTAATTCTGTACTGTAGTTGCTAATCTCTTAGCTCCACCCCTGGGATTGCTGGCGTTTGCGGTGGGGGTGTGATGGCCCCGACACTCCCCTCCCAATGGCATACTAAATAGGCAAAACCCCTCGGCTGCCTCCATGACCGATTTCCTCGCTCCTCTCAACCCCGCCCAACGTCAGGCTGTCGAGCACTATTGTGGCCCTCTGCTGGTAGTAGCGGGGGCAGGGTCAGGCAAAACCCGGGCACTCACCTACCGCATCGCCAATCTGGTGCTGACCCACAAAACCGACCCCGACAACATTTTGGCCGTCACCTTCACCAACAAGGCCGCCAGGGAAATGAAGGAGCGCATTGAAGTTCTCTTTGCCGAGCAAGATGCCCAGGCCCGCTACGGCAAGCCCCTCTCTGCCCTGACTGAGTACGAGCAGGTCAAGCTCAAGTCCGATGTCTACAAGTCCATTACCAAATACCTGTGGATTGGCACCTTTCACGCCCTCTGCGCTCGAATTTTACGCTTCGACATTGAAAAGTACCAGCACCCAGCGGGCTATCGGTGGACAAAGACTTTCTCGATTTTTGACGAATCTGACGCTCAGAGCCTAGTTAAAACCATCGTCACTCAGACTCTAAATTTAGACGACAAAAAGTTCAACCCTCGCTCAGTGCGCTTCGCCATTAGCAACGCCAAAAACCAAAAGCTCACCCCTGACGAGCTAGAGCAGGAGCAGCCCAACTACCGGGGCCGGGTAGTTGCCGATGTCTACCGCCATTACCAAAAGGCTCTGGCAGAAAATAACGCCCTGGATTTTGACGATTTAATTCTGACGCCGGTGTTTCTGTTTCAGCAGAATGAGCAGGTGCTGGCTTATTGGCACAAACGCTTTCGCCACATTTTGGTAGATGAATATCAAGACACCAACCGCACCCAGTACGAGTTGATTCGCTTGCTGGCAACTAACGGCGAGGAAATAGCTGAGTACGATGACTGGAATCACCGCTCGGTGTTTGTAGTGGGCGATGCCGATCAGTGCTTACCGCCAGGCACGGCAATTCTGACCCCCCAGGGCACAGTGCCAATCCAGGCTCTTAAGGTAGGTGATGAGATACTGTCTACGGTGGGGCAAGCGGCGCTCTACCCGGCCAAAATTACCCATATTCAGCAGGGGCGATTTAGGGGAACACTGTGGTGTGTGCGGGTGGGAGATCGCGTCCTGCGGGGCACTCCCCACCACATTCTGATGGCTCGCATAGTGCCCCTGGAGCATCGCTACTACGTCTACCTGATGTTTCGGGAAGACCGGGGCTATCGCATTGGCATTACCACCGGGCAGCGCTCCAACGACTACGGCAAAAAGGAAATTGGTTTTAAGGTGCGGGTCGCCCAGGAAAACGCTGACAAGCTGTGGGTGCTCAAGGCCACTGATAGTTACGAAGACGCTGCCTACTACGAAGCTTACTTGGCGGCCAAGTACGGGTTGCCCACGATGGTATTTCATGGCGTGGGGCGCAAGCTCAGTATTTCAGACGAGATCATCTTCAAGCTTTTTTCTGAATTGGACACCTTTTCCAACGCCGATGCCCTCATGCAGGACTTCTGGTTGCACCCGGAATTTCCCCACTATCGCCCCCAGAATGGGCGGCGGCGTCAGACCATCAACCTGACCATGTTTGGCAACGTCCGTAAAGAACGATTACAGCCTCAGGCGGATCATCGGATTCAGTGGTCTTCCAACCGAGCCGATATTGCGGCTAACTTCGCTAAAGCGGGCTATCCGATTCGGCCTGGCAAGCTACCGGGCACCTACCGCTATGAAACGGCCAGGGTGTCCTACCCTGAGGCGGTTGCCATAGTTAAGGCGGCCGCAGCTGCCGGAGGCTTAGAAATTCGTCGCCGCGCCCAAATCGAGGGTGAAATGTATAGCTTTTTGCCACTCTCCCACTTACATCCAGGGATGCGGGTGCTGCTGGAAGTCGGCGGGCGGCTCCAAGAACAGGAGATTATCGAAGTCTGGCAGGAGGAGTACGATGGTGCTGTTTATGATCTGGAGGTGGATTGCAGCCACAACTACATTGCGGAGGGCTTGCTGGTGCATAACTCGATCTACTCTTTCCGCGCTGCGGATTTCACCATTTTGATGAACTTTCAGGATGACTTTGGCGACGGCCAGCCCGATAGTGAAACCCGCACCATGGTCAAGCTGGAGGAGAACTATCGCTCCACCGCCAATATTCTTGAAGTCGCCAATCACCTGATTGAAAACAACACCGAACGCATTGACAAAATACTGCGCCCTACCCGGGGCGAGGGGGAAAGCGTCTACTGCTATCGGGCCGATGACGAAACCGCCGAGGCCGATTTTGTGGTCAGCCAGATTCGCAACCTGGAGGCCCAGCATCCTGAACTGCACTGGGGCAATTTTGCTATTCTCTACCGTACTAATGCCCAGTCTCGTGCCTTTGAGGAAGTGCTGACCCGATACAGCATTCCCTATCAGGTGGTGGGGGGGCTGCGGTTCTACGATCGCCGCGAAATTAAAGACGTACTGGCCTACCTGCGGGTGATTGCCAACCCCTTTGACACCGTTAGCATTAACCGGGTTATCAACGTGCCCCGGCGCGGTGTCGGCAAAAGCACCTTGGATAAGTTAGAACAGGCCATCCAAACCCTGGGCGGCATTCCCCTGTGGGAAATTCTCAGCGATGAGACCTCTGTGAAAACTCTGGCCGGACGCTCCGCCAAAGGGGTACTAGAGTTTGCCGACTTAATCAAAAAACACCGACAGTTGCTGGATCAGCAAAAGGGTTCCGAGATCATCCAGGGAGTGCTAGAAGACAGCGGCTACCTGGCTGCCCTCAAAGCCGAAGGCACCGACGAGGCGGACGATCGCTTCAGCAACGTGCAAGAACTCTATAATGCCGTGCTGCAATTTGAGGAAGAAAACGAAGATCCTTCTCTGATTGCTTTTCTCGCCAATGCTTCCCTGGCCTCCGATTTAGATGATGCCAAAGAGGGCAACAAGGCCGTGTCGCTGATGACTCTGCATTCCTCCAAAGGGTTAGAGTTTCCGGTAGTATTTCTGGTTGGCCTGGAGCAGGGCCTGTTCCCCAACCATCGCTCCCTGGAAGACCCCGCTGCTACCGAAGAAGAACGCCGCCTCTGCTATGTGGGCATTACCCGTGCCAAGGAGCGCCTGTTTATCTCCCACGCCCGGGAACGCCGACTCTACGGCAATCGCGAACCGGCCAGCCCTTCGTTGTTCCTGGGCGAACTTCCGACCGAGTTGATCACCGGCAACAGCACCCTGAGCCTGCCCCAAAAGTGGACAACTCCCATCCGCGAAGCCCGCAAGCAGCGAGAAGCTGCGGCCAAACCTGGCAGCGGTGCCCACGAACTGGACTGGAGCGTGGGCGATGTAGTGGTGCATAAATCCTACGGCACCGGCGAAGTCACTCATATTTTTGGCGCAGGGAATAAGATTTGCCTGGCCATTAACTTCCCTGGTCAGGGCCGAAAAATTATTGATCCCAAGATTTCGACCCTGCAGCGGGCGGAATAGAGTCGTAAATAGCAGAGGTAGCGTTATCGTCCTTGATTTTGGTAGAAATCTCAGGCCACAATAGTTGCAAGCGTTTGTATCTCTGGCTTTCGGGCTTTTCCCATGACTGCAACCACCCCCTCTTCTATTTCCACAGTTCAACCAGAACTTCTGCCACCTCTAGTGGTGGATGTGGCCGTTGTTGGCGGCGGCATTGTGGGCTTAACCTTAGCCACTGCTCTGCGTGCGTCTGGGATTCAAGTAGCGGTTATCGAAGCCCAAACCTCGGAGGGGGCAGCCGCCAGACGGCGGGCCTATGCGCTCTCGCTGACCTCTGGCGATATTTTCAAGGGCTTGGGCCTGTGGCCGCAGATTGGGCCGTATATTTGCCATTTTCAGCAGGTGCGTCTGTCTGATGGCGATTATCCTCAAGTAGTACGGTTTTTGCCCAACGATTTGGGAACCGAAGCCGTTTACTACGGGGCTGAACATCAGGTTTTGATGGCGGCTCTTCAGCAGGCGGTCAAGCAAGCTGGCAATATCCACTATTTCACTGAAGCTAGCCTGGAGATTAGCAATTTTGCCCCAGACACCATAAACGCACGACTCAGAACACCAGAGGGGGATCGCATTCTGCAGGCCGCGCTGGTGATTGCCGCGGATGGCCGACAGTCGCCCCTGCGCCAGCAGGCTAACATTACCGCGTTTGGCTGGCAGTACTGGCAGTCTTGCATTACGACTGTGTTAGAACCAGAGCTTGACCACCAAAACATAGCCTACGAGCGGTTTTGGCCCAGTGGCCCTTTTGCCATTTTGCCCCTGCCGGGGCAGCGCTGTCAGATTGTGTGGACAGCACCCCACGATGAAGCCGAAGCCATCTTACGCCTATCGGAAACCGAATTTATGGCTGAGCTAGAGCACCGCTATGGTTCCCAGATGGGACGGCTCAGGCGATTGACGCCCCCAGCAATGTTTCCAGTGCAATTGATGCAGTGCGATCGCTACGTTCAACCCCGCCTGGCGCTGGTTGGCGACGCCGCCCACAGTTGTCATCCCGTCGGTGGACAGGGCCTGAATATGGGCATTCGCGATGCTGCTGCCCTGGCCGAAGTGTTGATGGTCGCCCATCAGCAGGGCGAAGACCTGGGTTCTCTGGTTGTGCTACATCGTTACGAGCGTTGGCGACGACGAGAAAACTGGGTGATTCTGAGCTTTACTGACCTATTAACCCGCACCTTTTCCAACCAAATTGGCCCAGTTGTAGCCCTGCGGCGGGTGGGGTTGTGGAGTCTCAATCGTGTTCCACTGCTGAGACGATTGGCTCTAAGGTTAATGACCGGGCGACTGGGGCGAGTGCCTAAGGTGGCTCGCCTGGGGCAGCAACCCTAGGTCATAGTCAACCCCAATGAGTGCAATTCCCGCTATCCAAGACAATCTTGCTCAATAGCGGCTAGCAGAGCGGTGGTTTCTTCTTTGATAAAGAAGTGATTACCGGGAAATAATCGCAAATGGAAGGCTTGGGTAGTATGCTCTGCCCAAGCTTCTACACTAGCGACACTAAACAATCTTAAACTAGCGTTAGAATTTGGCCTCAGACAAGTTAATCAAGAGGATGAATTAGGGATAGATGCAGGCATAGGGCGGTTATAGCCAGTATAAGCAGGTAATGTGTAGTCCATCCTAGATTTTTGGCTTCTTTCAAGCCATCACTTTGCGATGCCGCCAGTACAGCATCAGGCCAGCGACCACAATCGCCCCGGCTGACAAAACATGCACCGCATTAAAGGGCGTACCGGGGAAAAACCAGGAATCTGTACGCAAAAACTCAATGAAAAAGCGGCCCAGGGGGTACCAAATCAAGTAGATTAGCGCTAAGTCACCAGGTTTAAGCCGCTTCTCAAATTGGCGCGAGATCCAAAACAGCACGGCAAAACCCGCCAAATTCCACAGCGACTCGTAAAGAAACAGGGGATGAAACCGGGTGGAGTCGGGATATTGAGCCAGGTCGTCGTAGGGAGGAATGCGGTGCTGAGCATCAATGTCCAGTCCCCAGGGAAGGGTAGTGGGCGGGCCGTAAAGCTCCTGGTTGATGAAGTTGCCCCAGCGTCCAATTGCCTGGGCTAATGGTAAACCCAGGGCAATGCCATCTAGGTAAGGCAAGGGGTTAAGCCTGCGCACGCGGCTGAAAATGAAGAGGGCGATCGCCCCAAAAATAAACCCCCCAAAAATGTGAATGCCACCACCCCAAATTTGCAAAATCTTGCCGGGGTTTTCCAGGTAGTAGCCAATCCCCTCTGGGCCACGGGGTGACTGAATGAACACATAGTACAGCCGGGCCCCAATAAAGCCTGGAATCAGAATCCAGAAGAGCATATCCCACAGGTTGTCGGGGTCTTCTCCCTGGCGGGCCACATAGCGACTGGCCACCGTGGCGGCGGTGAGAATGGCCATCAGCATCAACAGCCCATACCAGCGCAGAGCAAAGGGGCCAAACTCAAAAATGATGGGGGAGACGGGGGGAGACATGGGCGGATGAATAAGTCGGTAAGCAGGCTCTTCTAACTTTATAGCGATAAGCCTGGTTAATTAGAGCAACTGGCCAATAGACGGGCACAGAAATTTCACCGTTAATGGTCAACTAACTTGGCGGTTCACAATGGGCAACGCTAGGCTAAGTGCCTGTCCTGGTTGACTGACAAAACCCGCAAAGCTGGCGGCTAGAAGCCGCGCCGACACAGACAAAACCCGCCTGCGCAGGTTACTGACTGGATGAGCTAGTCGGCGGAGGCCGACTTTGGTTGCATAGTCGCAGTTACTCAGAGAGAAGTCACTTCGTGCCTACAACCGCCATGCGCCAAAGTTTTGTCAGTCTGATTTGTTGGCCGCAACGTTCACGGGTTGCTTTCTAACTAACGATCGCCCACCGTGCGCTCAATGGCCTGGAGCGCTTCATCACACCAGGCCACCCAATCTTCTTGATAGCGAATGGCACGACGAATAATTAGGTGCATATAAAGCTCCCTCAACTCTAGCGAATCCAGATGCTTGGCAAAATGCTCATCTAGCTTTTTCACCTGTTGCACCATGCCCAGGTGAAGCTGTCGCCGTCGCTCTATTTCGCGGATAACCACCTGAGCAGGAACGAGGTGCCCTGCTAGCCCCATCACGCCTAAATCTTCACGAATAGCGCTGGGTTCACAAGGTTTTGTCAGCCAGTTGAGGAGTTCTTGCTGCCCCTGCTCGGTGATGGAGTAAATTTTCTTGTCCAGTCGTCCGGGTTGGGGAATCGCTTCATAGGTGACATCGCCCTGTTGTTCTAGCTTGGCGAGTTCGGCGTAGATTTGCTGCTGGCTGGCCTTCCAAAAGCAACTACCGAACCCTTCCGCAAACTCTTTAGCCACCTCGTAGCCGCTTAACGGTTGACGGCAGAGAAACGCCAGGATGGTGTGTTTGAGCGCCATAACAAAACTAACTTGACGGATTCTACTAGTTCAGTATACCTTGGTTTTGTATTCAAATTTTTGAATACAAAAAATGGAATTTACCTATGAGCCACATGACTTGGAAATCCAGACAGCGAGGTCAGCGCGGTTGGCAAAAGAGACTGCACGCCCAGTATGGCCCTTGGGCGATCGTCACGGGGGCTTCCTCGGGCATTGGTCGGGAGTTGGCTCTGAAACTGGCTGAGGCCGGGCTAAATCTTGTCCTCGTGGCGCGCAGCCGAGCCATATTGGAGCAGATAGCTACCGATCTCACGGCTCGGTACACCATTCAAGTTCGGGTGGTTGACCTTGACTTGGCGCTAGAGACGGGAGTGGAAACGCTGGAGGTGGCCACTCGTGATTTGGATGTTGGCTTGCTGATTTTGGCCGCTGGGTTTGGCACCTCTGGGTTGTTTCTCAACTCTCCCCTTGAACGGGAGATGGAGATGCTCAACCTCAACTGCTGTACGCTCATGCAGTTGAGCTGGCACTTTGGGCGACGCTTTGTAACGCGAGGGCGCGGTGGAATGGTGCTGATGAGTTCAATCGTAGGGTTCCAGGGAATGCCGTTTGCTGCTCACTACGCGGCAACGAAAGCGTATGTACAGGCGCTGGCTGAAGCTCTGTATGTGGAATTGGCACCCTGGGGAATTGATGTCCTGGCGGCGGCTCCGGGGCCAACTCACTCAAACTTTGCTGCTCGCGCCGGGATGCAGCTAGGAGTAGCTCTAGAACCGGCAGACATTGCCCAGCCAATCCTCGCGGCCTTGGGTCGCCAACCAACGGTGCGGCCCGGGTTCTTATCAAAACTGCTGACCTATTCGCTGATTCCCCTGCCACGCTCGGCGCGAGTTCGGATTATGGGTGGGGTAATGAGCAGCATGACAAAGCACCAGCGAAGCAACGTTTCGGACTTAGCAGAGGTTGAATAGTGTGAGCATCACATCAACAAAAATTCGTTACTGGTCGCTAGCCTTAGTGACCGTGACCTCCTTAATTGGGGGTAGAGTTGGCTACGTTGCTCTGGCAACGCGCTCAACCCAACCACTGATTTCTGAACTTCCGCCTACCGTAGAAACAGTGTCTGCTCTGGGACGGTTGGAACCAGAGGGTGAAGTCATTCAGGTGTTTGCACCCACATCTATGGAGGGGGCACGAGTCGAAACCCTTAAGGTGGTTCATGGTCAACACGTTTTGAAAGGGGATGTAATTGCCATTCTGGACACCTATGCGCGGCGGCAGGCAGCGTTTCAGGAAGCCCACGCGCAGGTGAGGGTGGCTCAAGCCCAATTAAATCAGGTAGAAGCAGGAGCAAAAGCAGGACAAATTCAGGCCCAAGCGCGGGTGGTTGAACGTCTGCAGGCAGAACTACAAACCGAAACCAGCGCTCAAGAGGCCGTAATCGCCCGGCTAAAAGCAGAACTCGACAATGCAGAACTAGAGGCGAGGCGATATCACGCGCTGCATGCCGAAGGAGCGGTTTCAGCATCGCTACGGGACAGTGAGCAACTCACAGCCAATACGGTGCGACAGCAACTCGACGAAGCGCAGGTTAACCTGAGCCGGATTCAACAATCCCGGCAGCAGCAGATTGCCGAAGCCCAGGCAACCCTCAGCCAGATTGCTGAGGTGCGTCCAGTAGATGTGAATGTGGCGCGCGCTCAGGTATCCGCGGCCCAGGCCAGTCTGGCCCAGGCCCAAACAGAACTGGATTTGGCCACAGTGAGATCGCCCCAGGATGGGCAAGTTCTCAACATCCACACTCGCCCAGGAGAGTTGGTTGGGGTACAAGGCATCGTTAGCCTGGGGCAGACCCAGCGCATGGTTGCCGTGGCAGAAGTGTATGAGCTAGACATCAGCCGTGTTCGAGTCGGGCAGACGGCCACTGTGATTAGCAAGAACAACGCTTTTTCAGAGGTGCTGCGCGGGGAGGTGGTTGAAGTAGGACTAGAGATTAATAAACAAGACGTGTTGAATACCGACCCGGCCGCTCAGTTTGATGCGCGGGTGGTGGAAGTAAACGTGCAATTGGATGAAGCCTCCAGCCGTCAAGTTGCAGGCTTAACCAATTTAAGTGTGCAAGTGACGATTGATGTTAACTCTTGAGAGCATAGCAGAACAGAAATGTCTAAACAGAAAAAACCGCTGTTTCTCTCCTGGTTGCAGTTACGCAAAGAACGAGCACGTCTGCTGGTGGCAATTGCCGGAATCAGCTTTGCCGATGTGCTGATGTTTTTGCAGATGGGTTTTCGGGGAGCTTTGTTTAGTAGTGCTGTAGAGTTTCACCACAGCTTGAACGGGGAAATTGTCATGCTGAGTCATCGATCGCGGTCGTTGATTTCCCTGGATCGGTTCACAGAACGCCGACTTTACCAGGCCGCAGGCGTAACCGGCGTGGAGTCAGTCAGCCCTATTTACCTAAATTCGATTCAGTGGCGTAATCCTGAAAACAAAGAAATTTGGGATATTTACGCCATCGGTATCAATCCAGAACACCAGGTTTTGAACATTTCAGGCGTAGTAGCTAACCATGAAAAACTACGCCAACCCGATACAGCCCTGTTTAATCTAGGGTCGCGCCGGGAATTTGGCCCAATTGCTCAGCAGTTTCAGGCCGGAGAAGCCGTCATTACCGAAATTAATGAACGCCAAATTCAAATCCAAGGCTTGTTCAAGCTTAGTCCCACTTTTGGCATCAATGCCTACTTAATTACCAGTGATGTCAACTTTCTACGCATGGCTGATTTTCGTCAGGGCGGACTGATTGACGTTGGCGTTATTAAACTGAAGCCAGGTGCAGATGTACAGACTGTTTTGGCAGAGATGAGATCGCGATTGCCGGATGATGTCAAAGTCATGACCAGAGACGACTATGCCAAAGCAGAAGTCGCTTTTTGGAATGCCAGTACTCCAGTTGGCTATACCTTTGATTTAGGTGTCGTCATTGCGTTTATTGTAGGCGCTGTAATTGTCTATCAAATTCTTTACAGTGATGTAACCGACCATTTGCCTGAATATGCCACTCTCAAAGCAATGGGATTTCGCGATCGCTACCTTCTCATTGTAGTTTTTCAGGAAGCTTTGATTCTGGCCGTACTGGGATTTATTCCCGGAACAGCAATCGCATTAGGCATTTATCGAATTACCAATCTTGCTACCATGCTGCCAATGGCCATGAATTTTGGCCGAATTATATTTGTCTTGATACTCACAATAATCATGAGTTCATTCTCCGCTGCAATGGCCATCCGCAAGCTGCAAACTGCTGACCCCGCTGATATTTTCTAGGAGTTGAGTATGTCAAAATTACTAGAGAAAAACGCCCCTGAGACGACCAAACTGGCCATTTCTATTCGTCATTTGAATCATTACTATGGTCAAAGTGCCCTGAGAAAACAGGTCTTGTTTGATATTAACCTAGACATCAACCCAGGTGAAATCATTATCCTGACGGGGCCATCAGGTTCAGGCAAAACCACTTTGTTAACGCTGATGGGAAGCTTGCGCTCGATTCAAGAAGGAAGTTTAAGCATTTTAGGACAAGAGTTGCTCCATTCAACAAAAGAACAGATGACCTTGGCTCGTCGCAATATTGGCTTTATTTTTCAGGCGCATAACCTACTTAACTTTCTCACGGCCTATCAAAATGTTGAGATGGCGCTGGACATTCAAACAGTAACCGCGGCTGATGCCGACAACCGCATTCGGGCTGTTTTAACGGCTGTAGGTTTGGAACATCGCATGGACTACTATCCAAGCGATTTGTCGGGTGGGCAAAAACAACGAGTTGCGATTGCCCGCGCCTTAGTTAGTCAGCCTAAAATCATTCTGGCCGATGAACCAACGGCTGCACTGGACAAGAAATCAGGACGAGATGTCGTAGAAATTATGGAAAAACTGGCTAGAGAGCAAGATTGCACCATCCTACTTGTGACCCATGACAACCGAATTCTCGATCTTGCTGATCGCATCATCTACATGGAAGACGGGTATCTGGTGAATGGTTCTGATGTTGTTGCAATTGTTCAATAAGGTAATCAGTCATCTCATTGGTTAAACCCGTAGGGCAGAATAGAGATACACCCATTGTTGCGGCCCTGGCAGTGCTGCGAAGTGCGGCATAGGGTCACCGCAGGGTTTTCGTCAGCGTCTACTGGGTTCGTGGAACCCGTTCAAGTCATGAAGTCGTCAACAACAAGTACCTTACAGGCGCTGAAGCAAGAAAACGAGCGCTTACTAGCTGAAAATGAGCGTTTGCGCCGCGAGTTGGCTAGAGAACGGCAAGTGAATCGACGCCTCAAGATTCTACTGCGACAGACTCTGTAAGACAGATTAATCCACCACAGAAATATGATGGCTGTCCAGGTAAGCATCACCATTCCAGGAGGCTCACTTTATAAACCTGGTGCCGTTCAAGCCGCCAATTCAAGCTCTAGACGTAAGATTAGAAGCATATAAAGTTTTATTTCAATCACCCTGATGCAGATCCAGGGTTCCATCTCGCTCGTACTAGAGAGTGACCACCTCAAACACGACCGAAATGTTTGAACTGGGATCGAAAGCCATTATTCAGGAGTGTTTGAATGAATCCAACTGCTGTCGAAGCGTCTGCTTCTGAAACATCATCTAATGATGCTCTAGGGCTTGCATTTCAAGAAACTACCGATGCAGGAGAAACCCTGGGCAATGCTGTTCCCGTAGTTGCTGATCAAGTCATGCCTCTCAACTCTATTGCTGGGAGTTTGGCTGGAGATGCGGATGTTTTTCAGATCTTTATTTCGGGAGATGAGCCTTTTTCTGCGACAACGCTGAACCGTGATACCCTGCTTGAGCTACCGATTGATAATCTGCTGGGAATTCCTACGGATTTCCTGGAAGATCCTCAGCTTTTTCTATTTGATGAATCGGGTAATGGCATAGTTGCTAATGATGACCTATTTGGTTCTTCCCAAGCCACTATACTCTCTAATCCCTCACTTTCCCTGGAACCAGGTATTTATTACCTGGCCATCTCTAGTTTTGATTTTGACCCAATTAGCACTGACGGTGAAATTTTTGCTGAAAGTGCGGCGAATGGAGTTTTACTACCGACTGGACCAGGCGGAAATTTGCCCTTAACTGGTTTTTCTGGGGACAGCCAAACCAGCGGTAGTTACGTAATTTCCTTAACAGGAGCAAAAACCGTGCCTAAACTAGACGCCGACTTGATTGGACTAACTGACAATAATCAGCTAGTTTTATTTAATTCAACCCAGCCCAGTCAGGCCCAAACTATTCCTGTCATTGGGTTGGAAGGTACCCTATTAGGTATTGATAGCCGTCCAGCTAATGGGTTGATTTATGGCCTAACCACGGCCAATAACATCTACACCATTAGTATTGGAGCAGACCAGGCTGTAGCTACTTTAGTGAGTACCTTATCCACTCCATTTGAGGGGGGTCAATTATCTGGCTTAGATTTTAACCCTGTGCCAGATCGTCTGCGAGTTGTGGGTGGTAATGACCAAAACTTTCGCATTAATGTGGATACAGGTCAGGTCTCTGTTGATACATCTCTCGCCTTTGCTGGCACTGATGCTAATGCGGGCGTTGACCCTAACGTCACAGCCGCCGCTTACATCAACTCCTTTGGTGGTGCTACCATGACCACCCTGTACAACATCGACAGTGAGTTAGATGCACTGCTGATTCAATCGCCGCCTAATGACGGTACTCTGGTTACAGTTGGTAGTTTAGGTGTCGATTTTGACAATGTGGCTGGGTTCGATATTTTGTCTTCTCCAGTAGGAACAAATACGGCCTTTGCAGTTTCTAATGCCACCCTATATTCCATCGATTTAATGACGGGGCAGGCGACGAGTTTAGGCAATATTGGCATTGATGATAGTGTTAATCTCGTCGGCTTTACGGCTCAGCTTGACACTTTTCGCACAGCGATTAATTTTGACCGGGCTGGGGGCGTCGATTTAGCCGCTGGCACCGTTATTACCGACCAATTTGCCGGTCTAGGTCTTCAGATTTCCACCTCTGGATTGTTTGGAGCCATGATTTTTGACACAGCTAACCCCACGGGGGGCGACTGGGATTTGGCCTCCGACACATTAGGTAATGTGCTAATTATTTCTGAAGACGGCGACAGTTCTGACCCCGATGATGCCGCTATTGGAGGCATACTTCGATTTGAGTTTGATGATTTGGTGAATGTTGAATCAATTGGGCTGCTCGATATCGAAGAAAGGGGAAGTACCATTACCCTCTTCAACGAGAGTGGAGCCACTATTTCAACAATTCCTATTCCTTCTCTTGGGGACAACTCCTTCCAGCAGTTAGCGATCAATATTGATCAGGTCGCGAGTGTAGAGGTTTTTCTTACGGGTAGTGGAGCGGTCACAGACCTCAATTTTCTACAACCTGTGATGATGAGTGCAACGGTATAGCCAATAATCAGGAGTCATAACCCATGAATACTCAGAACAATTGGATTCGAGCCTGCAAAAAGATCGTGATCTATGGCGGGCTAGTGCTTGGACTATCAACCTTAGTAGGTGCAGGTGCTTTGTTTGTTCAAGCATCAGATCATGATGATGGAGAGTCTGAAATTAAGGGTCGCAACCTCAATATTACTGACCTCTATGCCTTTCGAGAAGTCGATCAAAACCCCAGTGCGGCGGCTGATAGTCTGGTGCTAATTATGAATACTAATCCCCGCTCTTTGGCGGGGCAGCAGTATTATTTCAGCACCCGCGCTCGTTATAACTTCAACATTACTCGCGTAGCCAATAATGACGCGACTCCAACCGGTATTGCTGATGTAGTGCTGCAGTTTGAGTTTGACCGGCCTGATAGCAATAACCAGCAAAACTACAAACTCACCATCATTCGAGATGGCAACAGCAGCGTAGTTGAAGGTAAAACCACAGCCCTAAAAGCGACGCCAGTTATTAACTCGGCTTCCCTCGATAGCAAAACCGTGAACGTGTTTGCGGGCTTGCGAGAAGATCCCTTTTTCTTTGATGTGGAGCAGTTCTTTCGGGTGCGGGCCGGGGCGCTAGGCATAGGGCCAGCGGTGGGCTTTCGTGACCCCGATAACGCTGTGGATTTCGCTACCGGCTACAACGTGAACGCGATTGCTGTGCAAATTCCCATCGCCCTCTTGCAGGGCTCTGCCGATGCCACCACCTTTGATGTGTGGACTACGGTATTGGTACCTGGCGGCTCCACCAAAGCATTTAACCAGGTCGAACGACTGGCCCGACCTGCCGTTAACGAAGGGCTAATTGTTACTAACGATCTGCTTAATACACTAAACAGCGTCACCCCTGATTTTGAGGCGGCGGCCCTGGCTGGGCAGCAACCCGCTGCCGATGCCGCTGCTCCCATTGTTGCAGAAGCTAAACAAACCCTCCTGGCCATTGGCAATAGCGATGCTAGAGCCAATGCGCTGCTGCAGGCGTTTTTGCCAGATGTGATGCGGATTGACACCACTGGCCCTAGCGGCTATGCCAACGCCCTCAACGCCCAGGGCAGCCCCATTCGGGGGCGGTTACTGCTAGACGACGTAGTGGATATCACCCTGACGGTGCTCACTAACGGAGCCATTACCACCGACAACGTCTCCTACGAGGGCACCCCTGGCAACCCGGCCCAGGGCCACGATCCGCTGGCAACCTCCTTCCCGTATTTGGCACCAGCCAACTAAGGGCGATTTTGGATTTTGGATTGGCGATTTTGGATTGTCCTCGCCTCCAAATCTTCTCCCACCAGGAACGGCTGCTTATAGAGGGTCTGGCCCTCTCCCCCTCAGTCCCCCTCTTCCAAAAATGGGCGTAGCTTGCGTCCCGCTGGGTAAAGGAGGCCGGATAAAGCTTTCCGGCTCCCTTTGCCCGCGCTGGGAGAAGGGGCTGGGGAATGAGGGAAAGGCTCATACAGCATCGTAACGACATGGCCCCTCAGAATTGCCCTATGCTGACCTCCAACTCTCTCCCCCCCAGGTTCTCCCCAAAAACAGTGGCTCGGCTCTGTTCCCTGGGTCTTCTACCCATCGCCACTATTCTGTTCATCAGGACATCTGAATGGCCCAGTATTCCGGGCTTCTGGTCTCAAAGCCCGCATCCGTATCCCTTTGCTTCAACTCTACAATCAGAAAATTCTCAAACCCTGGAGCGTTCCATCGCCTTTTATCAGGGTCGGATTCACCAAAATTCGCAGGATGGGCTAGATCGAGCCACTCTGGCCAATCTCTACATCCAGATGGCGCGAGCCACGGACGACGAGAACTGGTATTCGCTGGCTGAACAAGCTGCCCGGCAATCGCTGACCAATTTACCCTTCCACAATGATGGGGCGGTTTTGGCTCTGGCCCGCCTCGCTGAGGCCAGCCACAACTTTGCTGAAGCGATACGCTTAGCCGAGCAAGTACCTGGCCCTGAAGGTATGGCCATTGTTGTAGCGGCCAGGTTAGGCCTGGGAGACATCTCAGCCGCTGCCGCTGAAGCGGAGCAACTGGTGGCCCAGTATCCCTCTCTCGGTAGTTTTACCCTGCGCGGACTGACTCGGTTTGCCCAGGGGGATGACGAAGGCGCTATGGAGGATTGGCAGGCGGCGATCGCCCTGGAGGAACCCGCTGAACTCCGTGGCTCAGCCCAAACTCGCGTCTTTTTAGGTCGGCTCTACACAGGCCAGGGCGACTATGCAAAGGCTCGGCGGCTCTACCGCGAAGCTTTGCGGATTGTGCCCGACTATCCTTTGGCCTATCTGCAACTGGCAGAGTTGGAGACTCGCCTGGGTCACTACCAAACGGCAGAACGACACTATAGAGCGGTAGCAGACCCGGTTGCCTTGCACGGCCTAGCTCGTTTGAAAAGCCTACGCGGACAACCAGCAACCGACGCCTGGAATGAAGCCGAAGCCGCCCTGCGCCAGGAAGTTGCCCAGAGTTCCCTGGACCATCAACGCGACCTGGCTCACCTGCTGCTAGAGCGCGGCCATCCAGACGACACCGCAGAGGCACTGGCCCTGATGGAGGTTGAGGCCAGCCAGCGACGCGACGCTGAAACATTGGATTTGCTGGCCTGGGCTTTGGCGGCATCCGGTCGATGGCTAGAGGCTAGGGCAGTACTTCAAGAGGTGATGGAGCGTGGTGTTCGAGACGCGGGCATGGCCCATCGAGCAGCGGATATTGAACTGGCCTTAAACAACCCAACCCAGGCAGAGCAATTTCGTCAGCTTGCTCAAGATATTGAGCCGAGCGTTGACCAGCAAACCCGGCGACGGCTAGGGCTAATGGCGCAGCACTAGAGGCCGTTACAATAACTCGAAAATTACGTTGACTCGGCTAGAAACACCCTGCATTCTTCATGTTTCGTTCTTTGCTCTCCCTCCAGGTGACATTATGCTGAAAGTTTTTCCTATCATGACAGCGTTGTCTATGGTGCTGATCACCGCTCCAACGGCTACGGCAGATCCGGCTCAAGGGCCAGGTTCTCCTGCCGGTAGTTCCAGCGCTAGCCTTGACCCCAACCAGCCCCTGTGCTTTATGGAGACTACAAGTGGCCAAATTGTAGATTTGACGGCGATCTGCGGCAGTACCTCAGTGGCTCAACAAAACCAGCCAGTTGTGTCGTCAACCTCCAGTTCAACAGCTTCTGGGTCGGCAGCTTTCATATCGCCCACAGCTAACTCAGCAACTGCTGGCTCAGCCACCTCGATGTCGGCAGGCTCCAGACCGAACCAGCCCTGCTACTTTCTGGATAGCGATGGGCGACCCTGTACGGCGCAATAGTCCCCGCTAGCTAGACCACATCGTAACGGCAGACCCCTTTAACCGCAACGCATTCAAGGAATTACCATGTCAACAGTCCGCTCGGTTTGGCAGCAACTTAGACGCAACGAACTCACCTGTGAGCAAGCCCTGGCGCTGTTGGTGGATGGTCAGGGAAAGGTCAACCTGCCATTGCTGGATCAGGAGGTGAGCGATCGCTTCCTGCGCGAATTTCCCGACCGTCGTGCCCTACCGCCAGTGTTACCACTGCTGCTGTGGCGCAACTGCTATTACCTGGGTAGCCCTATCGCGCTGTCGGCTGAGCAGGTTGACCAACTTACAGAGCGCACTATGGCCGAAATTCAGGTCATCGCCATTGCCGAAAAAAGCTACCGGGCCTGGTTTCATCTGCAAAAAACCAATTTTGATGGCCTTAACGCCGAGCAACTGATCAATCCCCTAACGGGAGAACACGAAGCCGAGGATATTAGTGAACTGACAGAGCTTTATCTATCCAAGGCTTCCGACCAAATCAGTCGAATTAAGACGATTATTTCGGGTGCGCTGCGAAATCGGGCTAGTGATATCCACCTGGAGCCTACCGGCGAGGGCTTACTGGTTCGTTATCGCATTGACGGCATTTTGCGCGATATTACTACCCTACCCCTGGAGATTAGCCGCCGTGCCGTCGTCGCCCTTAAAGTAATGGCCAATATGGACATTGCCGAAAGCCGCTGCCCCCAGGATGCCCGGATTGGCGATCGCTACTCCAGTAGCCAAGACCTAGACGTAGGGCTAGATATGCGAGTCAGCACTCTACCCTGCGTAGGTGGCGAAAAGGCTGTTATTCGGCTGTTACCCCGCGAAAACCCCTTCACCAGCATTGAAGAACTAGGCTTTACCCCCCAGGCACTAGACACCTACAAAACCTGGCTACAGCAACCCCAAGGCATGGTGATTTTCACTGGCCCAACCGGGTCAGGCAAAACCAGTACCCTCTACACCAGCCTGCAACGAGTCGCCACGGAACAGGTCAACGTAGTCACCGTAGAAGACCCGGTTGAGTACGTCCTGCCCCGCATCACCCAGACCCAGGTTCACGAAGCCGCTGGCATGACCTTTGCCGCTGGCCTGCGGGCCATTTTGCGCCAGGATCCTGACATCATCATGGTGGGCGAAGTACGTGACCACGAAACCGCTGAAACCGCTGTTCGCGCTGCCCTAACTGGTCACCTGGTACTCACCACCCTGCATACTAACGATGCCATCAGCGCTATCCCCCGGCTAAAGGACATCGGCCCCGATCCCAGCTTAATCAGCGATGCGCTGTTGGGAATTGTCGCTCAACGCCTGGTGCGCAAGGTCTGTCCCCACTGCGCCGTTCCCACCGTACCCAGCGATCGCGACCTGCAACTCCTCGGCCTCTCCCGCCAACAGGCCAACGTAGACCAGTGGCGAGTTGGGCAAGGCTGCCCCAAATGCTTTAACTCCGGCTACTGGGGCCGCGAAGCCGTCGTTGAACTCCTCAACGTAGACGACACCGTGCGCCACATCATCTATGAAGGTACCCACAGCCAACTGCATCGTTATCTGCACAAAATTGGCTTCGAGTCCTTCCGCAATGCTGCGATCGCCAAACTAACCACCGGCGTTACCACAATGTCAGAAATCCGTCGGGTGCTACCTGCCAGCGCCTTCCAGTCCGCCCCTCGCTCCACTGAGCTAGAGACAGCCAAGCTAGAACCACTGACGAATGGAGGATTGCACGTTTTGAAGCGCTAGCCCTCGGTGGTGCATCGCTGGCGCGGATGACCCGGCTCTCCACCCAAGAACCTCCGTGGCCGCTGTGCTGCTGTGGTTTCTCTACCAAAACAAATGCTTCAACCAATCCTCAAACAACTTCGGCCCCTTTGGTTCCTGATAATTTTGCGGCAATAACTCTTGAAACGCCCGCTCTAACTTCGCCAGAGACGCATCAATATCCACCCGCTTGGGCCGGGCCTGATGAGGAACCTGAACTGGTGGCCCAAATCGTAGTGTCAGCCGCTTGCGAAAGTAAAGCTCCTTGGTACCAATGATGGCCACCGGCACAATCGGCACCCCAGACCGCATGGCGTACAGCACTGTACCTCGCTTCAGGGGATGCATGTGTCCCTCCTGATCACCCAGCCGACCTTCAGGAAAGATCATAATGCCATCCCCCCTGGACAGTAGGGCTTGCACCGCCTGGTCAATCTGACGCATCTGCTGAATGGAGCTACCGTTTGGCACATGCTCTTTAATAGCGTCAGACAGTTCCTGGAACTCCTCCCGCCCCTCGTCCGCCGCCGCCATCACCGCAATTTCCTCCTTCCACCAGCGCTCCAGGGGAATAACACCGCCCGCCCAGCCTAGCAGCGAGCGCTTCCAGCTTTTGTTGTAGAGGGTGCGAGCATCGCCCAGAATGTAGTAATAGGGGTGAGGTGGCACAAAAGCTAGAATCAAAAATGGATCCAAATGGCTGAGATGATTAGCCGTCAGCACGTTAGGCTGGGTGGGAATATGCTGCCGGTTCTCGATCCGCACTCGAAAGAACGTTTTAATAAATCGGCGCATCATCCAGCGCCGAAAGCGCCCGCTCACGCGCCCATCGGCCTGCCCCTCGGCAACAGCGCTTAACTCCTCCAAATCCTTTTCAATGTACTGTCGCACCTGAGGATCTTGAGCCGTTGCTATGCCTTCCCGCACCCGAGCAAGCACTTCGGGAGTAAGCTCAACAGGCGACTCCATTAGGGAGTTTAGGGTGGGTATGGGTTGCAGGTTGGTCATTAGTGTAGGCGGCGAAGGGTCGCTAAATCGCGCAGATTTGATTACTGAGTATGAAATACTGGCTCAGCTTCACTCTATAAACGCAGGCATTCTTAAAGTTTGCATTAAGGGTCGCTCTGATTAAGCCAATTACAAAGAGAGCCTACAAACCGTGGCAGACTTTATATTTTTTGCGGCTGCCGCACCAGCAGGGCTCGTTACGTTTGGGAAACACGGGCGGTAACTGATCGCCATCGACGTAGAACCAGCGGCCCTTTTGTTTCACAAAGCGCGATCGCTCATGGATTTGCCCTAGCTCCAAAGCTCGATAGTAAGCCATAAACTCCACCGTACCCTCGCGATCCTCTATCTGGCCTTGGTGAGTGCTGAGCACTCTAAGCCCCAGCCAGGTCGTAGCCTCAATACTTTTGGTCAGGCGGCGGCGCTGGTCGAGCG
>Ga0224723_1000519_pt1 | contig 26367 bp, 24 predicted proteins | sample Balambano_FR2_Me_FD_161647 | JGI IMG/M metagenome (GOLD analysis project Ga0224723, IMG submission 161647) | Freshwater sediment microbial communities from Lake Towuti, South Sulawesi, Indonesia - Balambano_FR2_MetaG | ecosystem: Environmental > Aquatic > Freshwater > Lake > Sediment | place... | reverse complement strand
GACAAAAGCGCTGCGCCTGCTGACGGACGCGACGGGAAGACGCGCGGTCGGCGTCGAAGTCGAACGCGACGGGCAGCGCCAGACGGTTCATGCCGACGTGATCGTCGTGGCGTGTGGCGCGGTCAACTCGGCGGCGCTGCTGCTGCGCTCGGCTACTGACAAGCATCCGCGCGGGCTGGGCAACGGGTCGGGGCTGGTCGGTCGCAACTACATGGTGCATAACAACACGGCGATGATGGCGGTCACTCCGTTGCGGCGCAACCCGACCGTCTTCCAGAAGACGATGGCAGTCAACGATTACTACTTCCAGGGCGATGACTTTGCCTATCCGATGGGCAATATTCAACTGCTCGGCAAGCTGCAAGCCGGCATGTTGGCGGCGTCGCAGCCACTCGTCCCCAAGCCGCTGCTGGGCGAAATGGCGCAGCGCAGCGTGGACTGGTGGATCATGAGCGAAGATTTGCCGGATGTGAACAACCGCATCGAACTGGCGGCGGATGGCGGCATCCGCATCCATTGGCAGCCCAACAACCTGGTGGCGCATGAAAAGCTGATCAAGGCGGCGGTTCAGATGATGCGGCGCGCGGGCTATCCGTTCGTGTTCGTCGAGCGTATGGGCATTGCCACCAATTCGCATCAGTGCGGCACAGCGCGCTTTGGCACTGACCCGGCGACAGCGGTGCTGGACCCGTACTGCCGGATGCACGAAGTCGAGAATGTTTACGTGGTCGATTCGTCGTTCTTCCCATCGTCATCCGCCGTCAACCCCGCGCTGACCAGTGCGGCGCAAGCGTTGCGGGTGGGGGAGCAAATTGAGAGGTAGTCATAAGTGGAACAAGAGCCATTCGATATATCGTCACTGCGATATAATGATGGGTACTTGTCCCTCGCCCTTTACGCCAACGAAAGAGCCGCCCAACAATTGTATGAGCGGTATTTGAAGGAAATTAAAATGCGCCAACGACTCGTCCTCACACACGCTGACGCCCAGCGCGTCCTCGCCGCAATCCAGGCGGAACTGGAGAAAAACGGCGAAGGTGCTGCCGTCGCCGTCACCGACTCGCACGGCGAGCTGATCGCCTTCGTGCGCACCGACGGTTGCCCGCTGCCTTCGATCAATAACGCCATCAACAAGGCATATACCGCCTCGCGCCAGCGCCAGCCGAGCGGCGAAGTCGGCGCAAGCGCGCGCGAAAAAGGTTGGCCGCTCTCCAACTTCGGCGACATGCGCTACATTGGCTGGGGCGGCGGCGTGCCACTGGTCTACGATGGCACGGTCGTGGGCGCGGTCGGCGTCAGCGGGCTGCCGGAAGCGCGCGACGCAGAGCTGGCACACATGGGCGCGGCGGCGTTATAGCTTACGGGTATTGGCTACTGGGTATTGGCTTTTGTGGTGCAAAGTGCAGAGAGCAAGGTGCAAAGTTCATCGCCAACATGCCTGATTTGCACTTTGCACTTTGCACCAGAAATGCTGATACCCCTAAAGGACGAGTATGACCGACTACGTACTTGGCGTTGATTTGGGCGGGACGAAAATCGACATTGGTGTCATCGCGCCCGATAACCAGATCGTCGCCCGCGCCCGCATCCCGACGCACAATGAGCAGGGTGGCGCTGCTGTCGTGGAGCGCATCGCGCGCGTGAGCGATGAACTCAAGCGTGACCTGCCGAACGACGCACGCTTGCAGGCGCTGGGCATCTGCACACCTGGACCGGTCGATCATGTCGAAGGCAAGCTGCTAACGCTGGTCAACCTGCCGGGCTTGTCCCACGCACCGCTGCGGCAGCTGCTCGCGGACAGGCTCGGCATCCCTGTGCGGCTGGAGCATGACGCGAAGGCGGCGGCGCTCGGCGATTTTCACTACGGCGCGGGGCGTGGCGCACGCAGCATGACCTACATCGTCATCGGTACGGGCGTCGGTGCGGCGATCATCATCGACGGGCAGCTTGATTACGGCGAAGGCAACGCGGCGGGTGAAGTCGGGCATATCACGATTGACCGCGACGGCGAGATGGAGAACAGCGGTGTACGCGGCGCGGTGCAGCGCTACACCAGCGGTCCCAATCTGGCGCGGCGCTACAGCGAAGCGATGCTGACGACCACGACGCCGGACGGCGAGCCGATCACGGGCGAATACGTGGCGACGCGGGCGCTCGAAGGCGACGCGGTTGCCGTGCGGCTCGTCCAGGAAGCGGGCGAAGCGCTCGGCATCGCGGTCGCGTCCATGGCGATGATCCTCGACATCGAAACCAACGTCATCGGCGGCGGCGTGGCGCGGCTGGGCGATGTGCTGCTTGCCCCGGCGCGGCTGGCGATGCAGCGCTACTGCTTCGGCGCGTTGGGTACGCGCGTGCGCATCGTCGCTACCGCGCTCGGCGACGCGGGTCCGCTGCTCGGCTGCGCGTACATGGCGCGGACACTGGTTTGAATTCGAGATCTTTCTTGGTGTCCTTTGCGTCTTGGCGCTTCAATCAATGATTGAAGCGCCAAGACGCAAAGAACGCCAAGAGGATACCCTGCTGTGACTTGGCATCCGTGCGTTAAATTCTGATAGCTTATTGCTCGCCCAGTTCCGGCATGTACGCAAAGTGAATGCTGCGCAGTTCGTCTGGCACTTTCGGGATCGGCTTCTGCCAGTAGACCGGGCGCACGGGGCGATTGAACTTGAGCGCGTGTTCCCATTCCTCGCGCACATACTTTGAATCGGCGGCGGTAGGCGACCAGAACAACTGGAACAAATCCGCCGTTTCGATCAGCTTCAAAATTTCGCTGTTCCAGTCCTGCCCGCTGCGCAAGGTGATGACATCGCGCAGATACGTAAAGCCGAGCGCTTTGTACGCCCGTTCAACGCGCTCCACCACCGTCGTATCGTCGCGGCTGTAGCTGCAAAAGATCGACGAGTAGGCAGGCTTGGTGACTGCGCCCGTCAGCGATTCGCCGACCATGCGCCCGACGAAAATCGAGAGCGGCAGTTCGGCGATGATGATGCCTTCGATAGTGAACGTGACCATGCCGTTCGCAGCCAGGTCGAGCGGTGCGCTCGTCGCCCGCACCTTGAAGTCGAAACGATGGAACGGCTCGTAAAAGCCGAGCGTAATCTGCGGCGGGTTGATCTGGAAGCCGGGCAGCAGCGGCGTCGCGGTGATCATCGCGCCTTCGTTGACGGTTTGCCGCGCACCCTCTTCTGCCCGACGGAACTCGTTCAGGCGGCTGCCCAGTACTGTGCCGACATCCTTGATGACATCCGGCGCGGCAGATTGACGAAAGGCATAGACCGCCAGCGGCTGCCAGACCTGTGGCGAGGTTTCACGCGGGTAGTATGCCGAAAACTTGGTGCTGTCTGCCGGAATGATCGCGCCGGTGGTGCTGCTGCCGGGCGCGGCAGGTATCGGCGCGGCAGGCATGGGCATAGCGGGCGCGGGCTGTGGCACGGTGGGCGCAGTTGGAGGTTGCCCACCGATGCCGCGCGAGGGTGCGGGCGCTTCTTCCGCTTCAGCAAACTCGCTCTCGACATCCCACGGACCGGCGGCTTGTGTCTCTTTCGGCGGCAGCGGCACGCCAGATGGAGCAGGTTCGCCCCGCGTGCGCCCGCTGGACGGCTCAGGTGGCACTTCAGGTCTGGCAGGCTCGCGGCGCTCCCCGGCGGGCGGCGCGGCGCTTTCGCCACCCTGCGCTTGTGTCTGTTTGGTGTCTTCGTCGTCGCCGTCGAAAATGTCTTCAACTTCGTCCATGATCTCGTGACGATAGCGGAATGCCAGCACTGCCGATACGATGATGAACAGGACCAGAATGATGAGCAAGGGCGTATCCACAGAAAATTGCTCCTGGTTAGCCAGCCGTCGTCGGCGGGATGGTCGGCGGTTGCAGGCGGGTCGCATCCTGGCTGCTGACGCGGTTGGCAGCAACAAACGTTTCGTTCTGCTCGCTGATGATATTTTCGATGCGCGTTACAAACACATCAAAGGCGTTCGCACCGTTGTACGGATCGGTGCGCGTCATATACATGCGATGCTCGCGCTTGAGCAGTTCGCTGGTGCGGCGGAACGAGACCCAGTTTTCGCCGTACTTGTTAATGTTTTCCAGCGCCGTTGCAATCGCGACGATGACGCTGACGATGGTCGGCACGATGACCGGAAGACCGCCTACGCCTAATAGGATAGGCACGATCAGCGAGCCAATGACTGTGATCGTCTGCAAAATCTGGTTGCGCTGCTTGAACTGCGAGGCTTTTTTGGAATGGTACTGCTGCTGCTTCTGCCATTCTTCAAAGTAGTACTTTTGCCGATCAGTCGCCATGTGAAGACTCCTGTGTGCGTGAAAGGTGCGCTCGATATACCTTGCATTGTACCGCAAGGTACGCATCGTGCAGGAATTGTTTAGGCGGCTGACCTGTCGTAAAATGCGCTGTCTTCGTCAGCCAACAGGTGTTGCTGCCCATGTCAGACACGACGCCCTTCATTTGCCCGGTGTGTGCCAGCCAGCGAAGCGTGGCGATTGCCCAGGAAACGTCCCCGCGCGGCACGGTGGGCATCCGCCGCTGCACGGGCTGCGGCTTGTACTTGACGCATCCGCGCCTGAGCGAACCGCAAGGCGAATACCAACACACAACCCGCGAAGCATGGCAGAAGAAATACGGGGCGATTGTGCGCGGCGAGCGCCTGCATGACCGTCATCAGAACTATCTCGAAGAAGTCGCGATCATTCGCCAGTATGTTCCGGCAGGGCGATTGCTGGATGTGGGTTGCAATGCAGGGTGGCTGCTCGGCTACCTGCAAAAAGCAGGCGGATACGCGCTGGAAGGCGTAGAACCCGCGCCCGTGTTGGCGGAAATCGCCCGCGAACGGCTGGGCATTCCCATTCACCAGTGCTATCTGCACGAGTTGGCAGGTGATGGGGCATATGATGCGCTGACCGCGACCGATGTCATCGAACATCTGGAGGCGGAACATCTCAATGCGTTTATCGATGATATGGCGCGCCTCCTTAAGGTGGGCGGCTTTGTCTTCATCAAAACCCCTAACGCCCGCTTTACGCATCTCAAGTCGCGCATCAGTCGTGCCATGCCCGCCCCCTTGCGCCGTGTGATGCTGCGCGCGCAGGATGTGTGGGATGCCAAAGAGCATACGCTGCACTGGACGGCGGATACGCTCGCGCGTGCTTTCCGCCAGCATGGGTTTGATGTCGTGCGCCTGCTGGTGCCAAAGATGGTCGAAACTGACAACAGCCCGCTGGGCGCGAAGCTGGCACGGCGCGCGATTTACACAGCAGCCCAAGCGCTTGGCGGCGGGCAGCGCATTCCCGATTTCGCCCAGGACATCCTGATTGTCGCGCGCAGGTCGGGTTAAACGAGGTTTGTTAGGCGCAAGTTTGTTTTGTTAGGGTGCATGATAGTCCCCCTTTAGCCCTTTCACGTATGGTGATAGGCGTGAAGGGCAGCGCAAACCAGCGCATGACGACAGGCAGGAACAGACGATGGCACTTCAAACACTCACAAACGCAGACGCAACCGCTCCCGTTGCCGCCGCGACCCCCGCTCGTGCTATCAAGCATGGGCTGACGCCGCGCGAGCGCTTCCTGAAGCGCGCCGTTGATGTCACGCTGGCAGGCTTTGCCCTGTTCCTGGCGCTGCCCGTCATGCTGCTGGTTGTGCTGGCGATCAAAATCGAAAGCCCCGGTCCGGTGCTGTTCAAGCAGCGGCGCGTTGGCGAAGGCGGCAAGTTCTTCTATATTTACAAGTTCCGCTCGATGGTCGTCAACGCCGAAGCATTGCAGACGACGGTCAACAAAACCAGCGCCGACGGCAAGACGCTGCACAAGCACAAGGACGACCCGCGCGTGACGAAGATTGGCAAGTTCATCCGCAAGACGAGCCTGGACGAACTGCCGCAGCTGCTGAATGTGCTGGAAGGGTCAATGAGCCTGGTCGGTCCGCGCCCTGAACTGCCCTGGCTGGTGGAACAGTACGAAGAATGGCAGCGCGAACGCTTCTTGATGCCGCAGGGGATCACCGGCTGGTGGCAGGTGACGGGGCGCAGCGACAAGCCGTGCCACCTCAGTACCGAAGACGACGTGCATTATGTGCGCCACTACAGCCTGTGGATGGACATCAAGATCATGGCGATGACCATTCCGGCACTGCTCAAGGGCAAAGGCGCGTTCTAGGTATCAGCTTTTGGGTATTGTACGGGCAGGATGTATCCTGCCTAATATGAGAAACTAATAGGGACGCCTCGTAAAGCGTCCTTTTTGTTTATAAGAGGTCATCATAACCGAAGTTTGGCGCACGGATAGGATGCGGGTAGTAAAGAGAGAAGCTTAACTTTAGGATTTATCGGATCCAACCCAATAATCGTATCTGTCCAGCAGTATTCGGGATATAGTATGTACTCCCCAAGTTCGTTTCGAGATCAACAACTCCAATCATTTCATAAGTATCATCTCCTACAAAATTCCATCCAGCATACGCAATAATCTGACCACTCGGATGCCAAAAAGTTCCTGTAGGTCTAATATACCCTGTCAAGATCGAGTAGCGTTGCCCATTTTGTGGGCTTAAGACGTAGAGCGTTGCTAGGTATTCATACATCTGACCAATTGGCACAACCCAGTATGACAATTTCGTGTCATCCAAACTCCACGCAAAATCATAAAGTTCGTACAGGACGGAGGCAAGTGTATCACAATAGGGTTGGTCGATACGCTTCGATCCAAAGGATTGTATATAACTGTAAATTCCGACACAACCGTTTGTGTCCCAAGCGCCATAAATCAGTTCTATACCCGAATTCGACCAAACAGGATCACCCGCTCGTAAACCTGAAAGCCACCATGCATACACGCTTGGGATCTCTAATACTCTTTGATACATTGGGGCATCTAAATGCCATAAATACGCGGTATTATTTTGGCTGTCGATTTCCCCATCTTGACCACGCAATAACGGAGTCAGCAGGTAATCAAAGTCGGGGCTAAATTCAAAAAACTCTAATGCAATGTATCTTCGTCTGTTTGCCGTTTCTAAGCTCAAGATACTCCAATTAAAGAAAGGCTCTAAAAATGCAATTGGTGTCCAGATATGAGCAGGGTCGCTAATATTAATCTGGTAGAATCTTGAAGAATGCTCGTCAAGCAATACAGCAACCAATTCTTGACTTCCCCGCCAGCCCCACAAATACCATATTCCATTTCCGTCATCTCTATTAAAATCAGTTCTGAAAACTGTATCACCATTTCCGTCTATCACTACAGTGTGTTCTTCTTGATCAACATAGGCAACATACTGGCTATCAGGAGATAAGTAAGCCTGATGATGTGTGGCACTATAGAAAGTCTGAGTAATGTCTTGCGAAAGCAAGTCTCTAAATTCAATGGCTGAAAGTCCGCTCGTTCCTGGAGTGGTATAAATATAGACCAATTTGTAAGCGTTGTTCTGAGCCTCTGAAAGCTTCGGGGCAAGAAACAAAGAGCAGATGCAAACAAAAGCGATTAGCAGTATTGTGGCTCTCATGTCATCTATTGTCCCACAACTTTAGGTCTAACTTTGAAATAGGGCTATTCTACGAGCGCAAGGTACCTAAATTCGGCATCTGCATTCGTAGGTTCAAAATACCCAAATGCGTCTGCGAAAGGCGTCGCAAAACTAGCCCAATCTCCTGATTAACCAGTCCTCATTTAGTTCACATTCTCGAACACGCCCGCCGCGCCCATGCCGCCGCCGATGCACATCGTCACCATGCCGTACTTGCTGCCGCGTCGCTTCATCTCGTGGATCAGCTGCACGGTCAGCTTGGAGCCGGTGCAGCCGAGCGGATGACCGAGCGCAATCGCGCCGCCGTTGACGTTGACGCGCTCCGGGTTCATCTCCAGATGGCGAATGATCGCCAAAGATTGCGACGCGAACGCCTCATTGAGTTCGATCAAGTCCATATCGTCCAGCGACAGCCCCTGCCGCTTCATCAGCTTCGGAATCGCCGCAATCGGTCCGATGCCCATCACTTCCGGGCGCACACCCGCCACGTTGAAGCCGACGAAGCGCGCCAGCGGCTTCAGTCCCAACTGTGCGGCTTTGCCCGCCTCCATGACGATCACGGCGGCGGCTCCGTCGCTCAGAGGGCTGCTGTTGCCCGCCGTCACGCGCCCGCCTTCGCGGAAGACAGGCTTGAGCTTCGCCAGCCCTTCGACCGTCGTATCGCCGCGCAGGTGTTCGTCGGTGTCAATCACGACCGTCTGGCTGCGGGGCATCCCGTCGTCACCGATGACCGTCTCCTCGACGGTGTACGGCACGATCTCTTCGCGGAAGTAGCCCGCCTGCGTCGCCCGCGCCGCTTTCATGTGACTTTCGTAGGCGAACTGATCCATATCCTCGCGCGCCACGCCAAACTCATCCGCCACGCGCTCGGCGGTATGCCCCATCGCCATATAGACTCCGGGTTCGTTCTCCGCCATATACGGGTTCGGACTGATGCGGAAGCCCGTCATTGGCACGAGTGACATCGTTTCCGCGCCGCCCGCGATGATGACATCTGCGCCGTTGGCGATGATGCGCTCGGCGGCGGTGGCAATGGTCTGCAAACCGCTGGCACAGAAGCGATTGACCGTTTGCCCGGCGACATCCACGGGCAGCCCGGCGCGCAAGGCGATGACGCGGGCGAAGTTCAAGCCCTGGCTGCCTTCGGGCATGGCGCAGCCGATGACGACATCATCGACTTCGTTCGGGTCGAGCTTGCCTTCGGTCTGCGCCATCACCGCCTGCACGACGGTTGCTGCCAGATCATCCGAACGCACATTGCGGGTCGTCCCGCGCTTCGATTTGCCGACGGCGGTTCGCGCCGCCGCCACGATTACTGCTTCACGCATCATTTTGCTCCTGTTGTTCACAAATATTCGACACGATTTATCATTTCTTCTGCGGAATAGACGAAACAAAACAATTCAAGTTTCTTCACCCAATCTCCTATGGAATGATCTTCCTGCACGCCAAAGATGATACCAAAATGTTCGACACCCGATGACGCCAGCTCAATAAAATCACTATCCGATGTCACCAACACACGCCCCAGAGTGGTCGCCAGGGCAAGATGATTTTCGTCTATTTCCCCACGTTTTCCGAGCATCTGCACGGTCACAGCGTCAATACCACGCACTTGCAATTGTTCGGCAATTTTTGGGCTGAGATTCTCATCAATGTAGACCTTAAGTGCGGCTGTCAACGCGCTGCTCCTTAAGTGCTTTTGCGGCGGTGCGCCGTGCTTCCATCATCACATCCATCTCAGCCTTGTGATCATAATAGTATGCCAGCGCGCCGTACACCTGGGGCAATGTCAGATGGTAATCAGCCGCAATCTCTTCTGGCGTTTGATCATGTACGATTTTCTGAATGACAATCGCCGTGACTTCAATGGTTGTCCCGGCAATACACGGTCGCCCGTTGCGCACCTTCGGATGAATCGCAATAACGTCGATACTCTGGATGACGGCTTCGTTGTCAATCATACGCTGCCTCCACTTGCGCGCAATCCTATTTTGTTGGATTAATATCATATAGCGATATGCACGCGCCATCATCAGGATGATAACCTGCAATGACAACTTTGAATATCCCTCACCTACGCCTGCGCCAGCAGCATATCACACAACCGTTCGCCCAGCCGGAAGACGTGGTGCGCTGGATGGGCGCGATGCAGGCGCAGGACTATCATCAGGCAGTGTGGGCAATCGGCGTGCGCACGCAGTCCGGCACGCTGGCGCAGGTCGAACAGGCAATCGCAGACGGCAAGATCATTCGCACCTGGCCCATGCGCGGCACGATCCACTTCATCCCGCCACAGGACGCGCGCTGGATGCTGCAACTGACCGCCGCGCGCATGGTCGCGAAGGACAAACGCCGCCTTGAACAGCTCCATCTGACGGAGGCAGACATTGATCAGTGCCAAGTTGTCGTCCACGACGCACTCATAGGCGGCAAACGCCTGACGCGCTCGGCACTGTTACAAACGCTCGATGACGCTGGCATCTACACGACGGGTCAGCGCGGCTATCACATCCTCTGGAACATCGCGCAGCAGGGGTTGATCTGCATCGGTCCGATGCAGGACAAGGAGCAGACGTTCGCGCTGCTGGACGAATGGGCGGGCGAGCAGCGTTTGTTGGCGGGCGACGAGGCGCTGGCGGAACTGGCGACGCGCTACTTCAGCAGTCACGGACCGGCGACAGCGCATGATTTCGCTTGGTGGGCGGGGCTGACGCTCAAAGAAGTCAAAATCGGTATCGCGGCTGCGGGCGACCGCCTGCGTTCGGAAACGCTTGATAGTAAGGTGTACTGGCTGGCAGCCGACGCCGAGCCTGCTCCGGCTGCGTCCGCTATCGTGCTGCTGCCCGGCTTTGACGAGTACCTGCTGGGCTATCAGGTGCGCGATGATGTGCTTGCAAAGCAGCACGCGCAGAAAGTCTGTCCGGGCAACAACGGCGTCTTCTTCCCGATGATCGTGCAGGACGGGCAGATCGTCGGCACATGGAAGCGCGCGATCAAAAAGCAGACAGTCACGATCACGCCAGCACCGTTTGAGGATGCGCTGGACGATGACACCATTGCCACAGCCGCCTCAACTTACGGCGCATTCCTGGAACTGACAACTTCATTTGCATGATAGAGTTGTCTTGACAGCAGTTGCATGAATGCGATACTTACCTACAGTGTCAAACGCACTGCGACGTATCGAGAAAATCTTAAGGTGGCGTCATGTTAGTACAACAGATTGTGCATGAGGCGCGTAAGCTGACGCGCGCAGAACAATACGAAGTCGTCCAGCAGATGATTAACGCGTTGGCGGCAGATGATCGGCTGCTGCACGACATTACACCAAACGCCGAATACGAGGTCTGGTCGCCCTATGACTCAGGGGAAGCAGCCAATCAAATGCTGGCAGTCCTGAAAGACTACGACTAGAAGGGCGCAAAGAAATTCTCCGCGTCTCCGCGCCCCTGCGTCAAGAATCTTCACCTACACCTTCGCCGCATCCATCTCGATATAGTGCGTCCGCAGCACATCCTGCGCCGCGATACCGAGGATGTCCAGCATCTCCTGCATCCGCTGTGACTTCAGTTCCGCGTCGCTCATCGAATACGTGCGGCTCTTCAGTTCGACAAACAGCCCGTCCACCTGCGGCTTGAGGATGCGATCCAGATTGACGTAGTACAACACGCCCTGATAGAGGATGTGCCAGCGGCGGCGGTCTTTCTCCAACTGGCGCTCGACCTTTGGCTGGAAGTATTCGCGGTAGAAGCGCAGCGGGCGCGTGGCGTCGGCGATGAAGCGCGAACGGAACAGCAGCACCGCGCTGTCGAACTCGCGCTCAATCGTCGGCACGCTGTACGTCAGCCGTGTGCGCACGCTTTCGACTTCGCCGTCAGCGTCCAGTTTGTCGTCCTCGCGGTAGCGCACCCGTTCAGCACCCTCGTCGTCAAACAGGAAGTAGCTGTCGTACTGGCGATAATGATTGAAGCGCAGCACCTGCACATCGGGATGATTGAGCAGTTTGTCCAGCACCGCCTCGCTGCTGATCGCCGCCTTGAACTGCACTTCAAAGCTTTCTGCCTGCTCCAGTTCGCTGATGGCGACCAGCTTGCTCAGCACGTTTTCCTCGCGCCCGCGCAGGAACGCATCGATCTTGAGCGCGTATTGCGCTGCCTGTGCTAGCAGCGCCGCCTCGTCCAGCGTCAGCAGTTCGCGGTCGCGCATCAGCCACTTGCCATGACAGATGACATGGCGCACGTCGGTACTCTTGGTCGCGTAAACCAGCCGCGAATAGACAGCGTTCGGGTCGCGGTCAAATTGCGGCATGTTGTGCAGCGGCGAACCATCAACGACGATCACATCCGCCAGCTTACCGACCTCCAGACTGCCCGTCTTGTTGCCGATGAAGAGCGCGTCTGCCCCTTGCCGCGTCGCCATCAGGAAAGCGGTGCGCGCGGGCAGCGCTGTCGGGTCGTTGGCGGCGGTCTTGGCGAGGATGGCGGCGAGGTGAATTTCTGCGAACATATCGAGGTCATTGTTGCTGGCGGGACCATCTGTGCCGATGCCGACGGTCACGTTCTGCTTGAGCATCTCATGCACCGACGCGATGCCGCTCGCCAGCTTCAGGTTGCTCGTCGGGCAGTGCGCCGCCGTCGCGCCGCGATCCGCCATGATGCGCATCTCGAACGGCTTGATGTGGACGCAGTGGGCGCACAACGTCTTGGCGCGAAAGAGTTTGATGCCGTCCAGCTTTTCGATGACGCGCATCCCCGTATCATCGATCATGTCCTGGACTTCCTGCGCCGTCTCCGCTGTATGAATGAGCAGCGGCACGTCGTATTCGACCGCCAGTTCTGTCGCCAGGCGCATCGTCTCGTCGGTGTTGGTGTACGGCGCGTGCGGCGCGACAGCGGGCGTGATCAGCGGATGTCCGTTCCAGTCCTGGATGAACTTGCGCGCGTATGCCAGACCTTCTTCGTAAGACACCGCGTCCGGCGTCGGGAACTTGATGATCGACTCGCCCAGCACGCCGCGCAGCCCGGCTTCGGCAGTCGCGGCGGCAATTTCCGACTCGAAGTAGTACATATCGGCAAAGGCGGTGACGCCGCTGCGGATCATCTCCGCACAGGCGATCTTCGTCCCCAGCCGGCAAAACTCCGGCGTCACGAATTTGCGCTCGGTCGGCATCATATAGCCAAGCAGCCACACATCCAACCGCAGGTCGTCCGCCAAGCCGCGTAACAGCGTCATCGGCACATGCGTGTGGGCGTTGACGAGACCGGGTGTGATATACTTGCCTGCGCAATCGACGGTGTTGTCGCTGCTGTATGCCTTAAGGATGTCGTCTTTCGCACCGACGGCGACGATCTTTTCGTCCGTGATCGCCACCGCGCCATCGTAGATCAAGTCAAACGCGCGGTTCATCGTAACGACGATGCCGCCGCTGAGAATGGTGTCTGCCCGTTTCATGCTATGCCCCTTCCTTCGGACGCCCGCGCAGGCATCCTGAAACCTTTACAACTGACATTACGCGGGGGGTTCGAGGTAAATTGGCGGAATTATAGCGGCGAAAGGCGGTTTGTAAAGCGATAGAGGGTTAACATTGGACTGCAAATGCGTTAAATCTAAGGTTGTTCGCGTTCGACATTCCACGCAACCTAAGCTATCCTACCAAGCATAATTCCAGCGAAACGCAACCTGATGCTGCCACAACAACTGTCTCTCTTTTCACCTGCTATCGATAAACCCTATAACTTCCCTTTTCCGTCAACACGTTATCAGGGAAGCAAACGCGCGCATATCGATTGGATCTGGCAATCGATCTGTGAGCTATCATTTATCAGTGTGCTGGATGTCTTTGGTGGCACGGGTGTGGTCAGTCACCTGTTCAAGAACGCGGGCAAACAGGTGACGTATAATGATCATTTACGCTTCAACTGGACAATCGGACGCGCGCTAATCGAAAATAAAGAGATACAGCTCACTTCTGATGAAGTCGATTTACTCCTTAATTTTAAGGACGGTGTTGTCTACCCTGATTTCATTGAACGTACCTTTCACGATGTTTATTTTACTGACGAGGAAAACCGCTGGCTGGACCGTATGGTCTACCAGATTGACCATCTGCTGACAGACTTGTACAAGCAGGCAATCGCAAGATTTGCGCTGTTTCAGGCGTGCATCAGCAAGCGTCCCTATAACCTGTTCCACCGCGCCAATCTGTACATGCGCACAGCGGAAATTGAGCGTAGCTTTGGTAACAAAACGACCTGGGACACAGACTTTGAAACGTTGTTTCGACGCTTTGCAGCAGAAGCAAACGACGCAATATTTGACAACGGGCGTGATAATCAGGCACTCCAACTGGACGCCTTCGATACACCCACAGGGTACGATCTTGTTTATCTTGATCCCCCCTATTTAAATCAGCGAGGTGTGGGGGTCGATTATCACGGCTTCTATCACTTCCTAGAAGGCTTGTGCGATTACGAACACTGGCATTCGCGCATTGACTACCACAGCAAACATCGGCGGCTGCGTCCACAACCATCCGTTTGGAATCAGCCACAACAGATCGAAAGCGCCTTTGAGCAACTGATTGCGCGCCATGCAGAGAGCATCCTCGTCATCTCTTACCGTGACAATGGCATTCCGTCAAAAGATGCGCTGCTTACTCTGCTGCGCCGTTATAAAAGGCAGGTGGTCGAAGCCACCCAACCAAAGAAATACGTACTCTCCAATCAGCAATCACATGAACTGCTGCTGATTGCTGATTAAGGATATGCGTTGTGGATGAATTTCGCGCTCAATTCGCAACCTATCTGGATAACATGCAGCGACAGGTTGCGACCGAAAACGGTGATTGGACGGTTAAAGGCTTCATTGATATTTACAAGCGCATCTACACAATTTCTATCGACACCAAAGTGCTGTCGAAAGTGTTGGAACTACTGCTCTTTCCGGTGATTGTACGCTTTGCCGAAGCGCATCGTTTCCAAATCCTGCTTGCCCCTGCGCAAAATCAATATCCAGACCTTACACTCGTATCCATGACCGATCCCTCTGAATGTTATGCCGTCGATATCAAGACAACGTATCGAGTAGGACATGACCTTCAAGGAAATGCGCGTGTGAACGGTATGACGCTGGGAACGTTTGGCGGTTACTTTCGCAGCAGGGATCGCGTCGTCAGCAGCACACTACCCTACAATCAGTACCGTAAACATTACATACTTGGCGTTGTCTATAGCCGTGTTGCAGGGATAGACGAGCGCAGTATTTATCAAATTGCCGATCTGGAAACCATTCCATCAGTTGTCCGGGACTTTCAGTTTTTCTTTCATGAGAAGTTCCAAATAGCTTCTGACGGTCCCGGCAGTGGCAACACCCGTAATATCGGCTCAACGCGCTACCTTGATCGACTAATCAACGGTACAGCTGTCTTTGCTGAGCTTGGCATCGAAATCTTTGATGATTACTGGATGCACTATCGCACACCGGCGATGGCGCGCGCTGAAGGATTTGATGCGCCGCCGTATACCAATTTGAAGAGTTATCTGGCACACAAGAAACAGACAGCACACATCCTGACTCTACCAGAATCCATGATCCAAAGCGAAGCTGCCGAAGTCGCTGTCGAGGATATTGAAGACGAATCGTGATGACACCCCTCCCCAAGCTCAACGTGATGACGCTGCCATGGCCCACAGACTGGGCGGCGCTCTTCGGACAGCCGCGCCCACTCATCCTGGAGATTGGCTTTGGGCGCGGGCAGTTCCTGCTCCATCTGGCGCGCACCTTCCCCGTTCACAATGTCATCGGCATCGAAATCTCCAACCGCTGCCTGACGCATGTTGAAGGCATGATCGAACGCCAGCGCTTGCCCAATGTGCGCGCGGTCTACGCGATGGCGGAGACGGCGCTGCATCACCAGTTCACGCCCGCGTCGCTGGCACAGGTGCATATCAACTTCCCCGATCCCTGGTTTCGCACGCGCCAGAGCCACCGCCGCCTGATGCAGCGCGACACGCTCGACGCCATCATCAGTCGGATGCAGCCCGGCGCGCCGCTGTATCTCGCCACTGACATCATCGCCTATGCCGAGATGAGCCACGAACTGCTCGCCGCCACCCCGCAGCTTGACAATCAGCTGTCCATACCCTGGGGCGATACCATGCCGGGACGCATCGTCACCAAATACGAGGCGAAGGCGCGCGCAGAGGGGCGTGACTGCTACTACTTCCATTATCAGCGCAACAATCAGCCCGCGCCCGATGTTCCCGTGATCCAGGAGTCGCCCATGCCGCATCTCGTCTTTCACAGCCCCGTCGCGCTCGATGATGTCGCAGCAAAGTTTGAAGTCGCGCAGCATCAGCCTGCGCCAGAAACCTACATCCACTTCCTGCGCGTCTGGCGTTCGGGCGATCATCTGCTGTTTGAAACGCACATCAAAGAGGCGACGATTGAGCAGCGGCTCGCGCTCACACTTAGCACGCGCGCGGGCGGGCGCTACACACTGCAACTCAGCACGCTCGGTCATCCGCGCCCGACCGAAGGCGTGCATCAGGCGGTAACGCTGCTCGGCGACTGGCTGCTGAGTTTGCACCCCGATTCGCGCGTCGTCACGCGCAAGTTGCAGGATGAGCAAGAATAGGTCATTTTAGGCGGCTGTAGTGTCGATTTTGTAGAAATTTCATGACATAAAGACATAATTCGTAGAGTGTGTTCGATCTTTAAAGCCCTCGTATCACAAAAACGTTAGACTGCAAGGATTGTGACGATGTTTGGAAAATCCCTCATGCGCGTCTGGTACATCATCCCGATTGCAGTGCTGCTGCTGGTCTTTTCCAGCGTGACGACGACCATCAGCATTGCGCAGTTGGGCGGCACATGCGCGGCGCTGGTCGAAGACGCATTGGCGGCGGTTGGCAATAACTGCGGCGGGCTGGGGCGCAACAGTGCCTGTTACGGCTTCGACAACGTGAGCGCCACGTTTAACGATGTCATGCCGAGCGCTTTCTTCACCCGCCCCGCAGACCTGGTGGAACTGGTTGACCTGCAAACGCTCATCACCGGACCGCTGGACATCCAGTCATCGCGCTGGGGCATCGCTGTCCTCAGCGTGCAGGCAGATTTGCCGGACTCGCTGCCCGGTCAAAACGTCACCTTCCTGCTCTTTGGCGATGTCGCGCTGGAAAACGCCGTCGATCCGTCAGTTGCGGGTGCGCAGGGCGAAGCACTTGAGGTGATGACCAGCGCCGATGTGACGCTGTTTACGCGCCCGGCTGCGAACGCCAATACCAGCGCGACGATCCCGACGGATACGCGCCTGAGCGCTGACCGCCTGAGCGACGACCTGCTCTGGGTGCGCGTCGTCTACGAAGACATTGTCGGCTGGCTGCGTGTCGAAGAGGTGACCAGCGCTGCCGACATCACCGCACTGCCTACGCTCAGCACCGCCCCTGCCGGCACGATGCAGGCGGTACGGTTGACCACCAGCCCCATCGGCGTCAACTGCGATGCCGCGCCGCCGTCGCTGCTGGTCGTGCAGGGACCACAGCAAATGACCGTCAATCTGAACGTCAACGGCGCAGAACTGAGCATCGGTTCGACGATTGCGTTGTGGACCGCGAACGAGGGCGACGGCACGACGATGCAGCTCGCCGTGATTGACGGCGGCGTCTATCTGGACGATGGCACCTATATACCGGCGGGCTACATCGCGCAGGTCACACTGGATGAAGCTGGGAGTGTCACGGGTGTCTGGACAGCGCCGCGCCCGATGACGCTGGAAGAATGGCTGCTGTTTGAACCGTTGGAAAACGTGCCGCTGTCGGTGCTGCAATACGAAATTGACGTGCCGAGCGAACTCATTGCCAACCTGCTGCCGACAGAAGAACCGCAGCCTGACAATAACCCGCCGCCCAACCCCAATAACCCGCCTGCCAATCCGCCCATCGTGACAGCGGTGGATTGCGCCGGACTGCGCCCGACCTCGCCTTTGAGCGGGTTGCCGTATAGCGGTGTCACGTTCTACTGGGATGGCGTGAGCAGCGGCAGCATCAGCGGCTACCGCGTCAATGTCTATCGCGATGGCGCGCTTGCCGCCAGCTTCCAGACGGGCGCGGGGCAAACCAACGTCAGCGGCGACCTGAGCAGTATCCCACTGTTCGGCAGCTATACCTGGGAAGTGCAGGCGCTCGTCAACGGGGTGGTCGTGTGCAATGCACCGACGAATGTGACGTTCGCGCGTGCGTTCCCGCCAGAAAATCCTGCGCCCAACCCGCCCGCGCCAGTCGTGACGCCAATAGTAACGCCAGACCCTGTGCCTGCCCCTGTCTGTGGCAACCTGATCTGCGAGTCTCCGACCGAAAATTCCAGTACCTGCCCAATTGACTGCCCGGTGACGACGCCAGACCCTGTGCCTGCACCCGTGTGTGGTGATCGAATTTGCCAATCGCCCGAAAACCCGGACACCTGCCCAATTGACTGCCCGATTGTGACGCCAGACCCCGTGCCTGCGCCTGTGTGTGGCAACGAAATCTGTGAGCCAGGCGAAGACTACCTGACCTGTTCGCTGGACTGCCTGCCGCCAAGTGACTGCGGCAACGAAATCTGTGAACCAGGCGAAGACTACCTGACCTGTTCGCTGGACTGCCTGCCACCAAGCGACTGCGGCAACGAAATTTGTGAGCCGGGCGAAGACTACCTGACCTGCTCGCTGGACTGCCCAGGACCAAACTTCTAAAGTTAGGCTGTGTTGACATTTTAGGGGAAAGGGGTTAACGCCACACCAGCGAAATGTCAACACAACCTGGATACGCATGACAAAATGAAAAGCCTGTAATAATGCGCTATCAAGCGAGAGAATGTTATGATACTGAATGATGTTCTGCACTGGATTAGTCTGGGAATGATTTTCCTCTATGCTATCGCCTGTCTTGTCCGTCCGAGGTTTGTGGCTCCGAAAATGGGGCATGTTTTAAACACAGGAAGAGGTGTGAGCGAATTTCGCATCTTGCACGGAGGATTTTTTCTGGGGACGGGACTTTTCACGCTCTATGCCAATCATCCGCTGGTTTATCAGGCGTTCGGATGGTCATTGATAGGCGCGGGACTCATCCGTATTGCTGCCATTCCCGTAGATCGCCCACCCATCCCGCTGAGCCTGATTGGAGCCGTTACAGAGATTATGCTGGGAATTTTCATGCTGGTTTAGCAATTTTTTGGCATAATTTGAGCGTTTTGAAGGGTACGCAGGTTATGACAACGAGTGATGTTTTACACTGGATAGGGGCTGTATCGTTGCTGCTGTATGGACTCGCCAGCGCACTGAAACCGCGTTGGATAGCGGGCTTGCTGGAAACTGGATTCAGTTCGGGGCACGGGGTCAGCGAATTTCGGATAGCACATGGTGGAATAACTGGCCCGCTCTTCGCACTGTATGTCAATCATCCACTTGTGTTTCAACTTCTGGGCTACGCTTGCCTTAGCGCGGCATTGATTCGCATTCTCTCCTATCTACCAGACCGCCCGAAACTGACAATCGATTATGTGTTTTTCCTGCTTGCGGAAATCGTGTTAGGGATTTTTCTGATAGCAAATCCATCCTGACCTACACATCCAGGCTCAGCGTTGCATCCTGCATCCAGGCACGGTGCAACGCCATCATGAAGCGCTTGAGATCGGTGATCGTCGCGTCGTCGCCGCGCGCGGGCGTAACCTTCAGCGGGTAACGCGCGGCGATGTCGTCGGCGCTCAGTTCGCGCTTCATGATCGGCACAATCTGGCTCGCTTCCGTGGCGCGTGGCACAGCATCGAAGAATTGCAGCAGCATCCCGGCGTGCGAAGGCTGGATCATGCCGAGCAGGAACGTCATCTCGAAGACCTGATTGCTGTCGATCTGAAAGTCGGACATATCACGCACAAGCGCATTGCTCGCCTCAAAGTACGTCCCGCTGGCGCGCAGCGGCGCGACATCCGCCCCATCATAGCCCATCTCCTGAATGCCCTGACGCAGCAGCAGCCACAGCAGCGGTTGGTCAATGCCCGGCAGTCGCTCCATCAGCCAGCGTTCGCCTGCTTCTGACAGCGGATACTGGATGAAGCCGATGCAGCCGAACGGCATCGCGAGCGCGTTTGCCGGGCAAGCCGCGCAGTGATGGGCATGGGCGTCCAGCTCAATTGCCCGGTCGAGCAAATCCTGCACGACGATGATCTGCGTTTCTTCTTCGCCTTCGGGCGTATTGCGCACGAACTCAAAGCCCATCTTGTCCGGCGTGCGTGTGTCGCCCGACTCGCGAAACATGCGGATGATGGTGTTGGCGCGCGTGCGCCCTTTCAGGCGGTCAATGATCTCTGCGCTACCAAACGTTTGTTTCGGCACGCAGTTGTAATCAATCACATAGTCGATTGCCATCAGCTATCGTCTCGTTAGGTCGGAAAATAAATCAGCATATATTGTACAGTGCGAATGTCGTCAAAATCGATTACCATCAGGGCAATTTATCGCCAGCAACGCAGGACACTCATGAATATTCTGGAGCGATTGAACGCATTACTGGGGCGCGGCGACGCAGGGACGAAGACAGGCACGCCCGCCTTGCGCGATTACATCGAGACAGCGCGCCGGGCAAAACTGGCAGAAGACTACCCACGCGCGCTCGAAGCGCTCGATAACGCGCTGGAATTGATCAAGGACGACAAGGACGGCGCAGGCGCGGTCGTCATCTTCCTGCAAAAAGCGGATGTCCAGATACGGCTGGGCGAATACGACGATGCGCAGTATACGCTGGAAGCAGCGCGCTCGAAAGCGGCAGACCAGAAAGTGCAGATCGCCTACGTGTTGGTGGCGCGCGGCATGTTGGCGCGGGCGCGCGGGCAGCGCGATGAGGCGCACAGTTTCTACGAGCAGGCGCTCGAAATCGCCAAAGAGATCAATTCGCCGGGCGCGGAAGGGCGGGCGCAAGGTTTGCGCGGCGAACTCTTCCTGGAAGAGGGTAACGCCAGCTATGCCGCCCACCTGCTGCGTGAAGCACTGCCAAAGCTGAACCTGTCGGCGGACATCGAACTCAGCCCGCTGATCGTCGGTTTGCTCGGCGAAGCATCGTTCCAGAACGGGCAGGCGCAGGAAGGTACGATGCTGCTGGAACGCGCCTTGCGTCTGTCTGAGCAGATGGGCGATAAACCCAACGAACGGCGCTGGGCAATCGCGCTCGCTGATCACTTTCAGAAAGACGCGCGGCTGGCGGAAGCGCACGCTTCGTATCGCCGCGCGGTGCGGCTGTTCGGCGAGCAGCGCACGCCGGAACATGTGCTGGCGCTGTGCAAGCTGAGCAACGTCTGCGGCGTGCTGCGCAATCATGACGATGCGTTGAATTATGCGCAGAAAGCGGTCGAACTAAGCGCTGACACCAACTCGGAAAGTCAGGCAGCGGCGCGCGGCGCGTTGGGCATTGCGCTGCGGCGGTCAGGGCGCAGTGCTGACGCTATCCCCCATTTGCGCGCAGCAGCGGAGATGACACAGGGGCGCGACTCGATTGAAATTCTGCGCGCGCTGGCAATGGCACTGACGGAAACCGGTGACATTGAACAGGCGACGACGGTCAGCCAGCAGGCATTTGAGCGCGCGGACCCGTTCGGCACGCCGATGGACAAGGCGCTGACGCGGCGCAATCTGGGACTGCTGTATCAGAAGGCGGGGCGCTTGCAGGACGCGGTAACGACCTGGACGCAGGCGCTGGCGCTGTTTGAGGAGCAGAGCGCACATGCGCAGGTCGCGCTGCTGTTGTGCGATCTTGGCGGTGTGCGGCGGACGTTGGGAATGCATCAGCGGGCGCTGCGCGATTACGAGCAGGCGTTGCAGGCGCTCAATTCGGTTGACAGCGGCGATGTCGAGACGCGCGGGCTGGTGCTGTCGATTGCCGCCAATGCTTACGCCGAACAGGGCGATGTCGATTCTGCCGATGCATTCTTCAATGAGACGATTGCGCTGGCGGAGAAGATGGGCGACGCGACGGCGGAAAGCACCCGCCGCAATAATTACGGCTACTTCCTGACACAGATTGGGCGACCGCGCCGCGCGATTGCCATGCTGGAACAGGGGCTGACGATCAGCCGGGCGCGCGACGAAGCGCTGACGACCGCCATTCAACTGGATAATCTGGGGCTGGCGCATGACAGCGTGAGCGAGTACCCACAGGCGCTCGATTATCATCGTCAGGCGTTGGCGGCGTTGGCAGCGCTCGATCATCCTGAGTGGCGCGCCAGCATACAGATCAACCTGGCACACACGCTGCTGGCAATGGAGCAAACCGACGAGGCGGGCGTACTGCTGGACGAGGCGCTGGCAACCGCGCGCACAACCAACGGCGAACTGTTGGTGCGTGCATTAATCACACAGGCGCAGCTGATGCTGAAGCGTGAACAGCCGGGCGCCGCCGCACCGCTGCTGGACGAAGCATTGACGATAGCGCGGCGTGCGGATATGCGCCGCTGGCTGGCGGAAGCGTTGAGCGTCCGCAGCGAACTATTGATAACGCTGGCGGATATCCCTGGCGCGCGGGCAGCGTGGGACGAGGCGGCGCGCTATTACAACATGCTGCGGATGCCACAGGGCAAGCGCCCGCCAAGCTGGATGGGATCGTAAATGATGCAGACCTCACCCCCGTTCACCTCACCCCCGTCCCCTCTCCGCGCGCGGAGAGGGGTGCAAGACCTTCGCAGAGTGGAAACGGTGTGGGGTGAGGTTCATGGGTGAGTACGCCCTGATCTTCGCTAACGGCGATATTCGCGACGGGCAGATGGTGCGGCGGGCGCTGGCGCAGGCGGCGGACGCGCTGCTGATCGCGGCGGACGGCGGGGCGCGGGTGGCGCGGCATTTCGGCATTACGCCGCAGGTGGTGATCGGCGACATGGACTCGATCACGCCGGAACTGCTGGCGGAACTGGCGGTGGGCGGCAGCGAGATTCGCCAGTATCCGCAGGCGAAGAACGAAACGGATTTGGAGCTGGCGCTGCTGTACGCGGTCGAACACGGTGCGCGCAAGATACGGGTGATCGGCGCGGTCGGGGATCGGCTTGACCAGACGTTGAGCAATGTCTATCTGCTGGCGCTGCCTGCGTTGGCGGGCTGCGATGTGCGGCTGGTGGCGGATGACGAGGAGACAAGCCTGCTGCTGCCCGGCGTGCTGACGATTGACGGCGCGGCGGGGGATACGGTGTCGCTCGTCCCCGTCAGCGGCGTGGCGCGCGGCGTGCGAACCGAAGCGCTGGTCTACCCGCTGCACGACGAGGATTTGCTGTTCGGTCCGACGCGCGGCGTGAGCAACGTGATGGAGAGCACGCGGGCGCGGGTGCAGCTGCGTGAAGGCGCGCTGATCGTCGTGCATACGATTGGGCGTGCGTGATCCCTCACCCCTAAATCCCCTCTCCCACACATCGCGCAAGCAAACAGTTTGTCGAGCAAACCTCCATCGCGCGATGGAGGAGAGGGGACTTTAACACCGACTCGTACTCACGAAAAGCCCCCTCGCCCCCGTCGCACCGTGCAGATCAACGCCAATCGCTGTCGCGGTGTGCGACGAGTGGGAGAAGGGGGTTTGGGGGTGAGGGGTGTCACCCCGGCTGCGTCCCGCGCTGCTGCTCCCGCCATGCTTGCACCGCCGCCAGTGCTTCCGATGTGCGGAGAAATCGTTGTATGATACTGACCTCGCAGTGAGTGCCAGCAGGAACACGGCTGGTGACGGTGAATTATACATAGCGGGGTGCATGGTTGTATGGGAGAAATACTGGAGAGATCATGCGGCGCATGTGCAATTGTGCAAAGGCTCGCCGATCATTGTAAATATAATTAGACGAGCGTAGTCATTTAGGAGTATAGTGTTAATATGAAGCGTATAGATTGATGAGCGGGAGACTGTTGGATGCCCACCGAAACGGTCAAGATAATTTATGATGTTTTCATTAGTTATGCACGCAAAGATGGAATAACACATGCAGCACGACTTGATGCCGATTTATCAGCAAAAGGTTTCAAGACGTGGCGCGATCTCCGTGATCTCAATCCAACACAAGACTTCAGCGCCGAAATCGAAACAGCAATTGAGACATCACGCTATGTAACGGTATGTTTGACACCTGATGTGAAACGCAAAGACAGTTTTGTTCGTCGCGAGGTACAATACGCACTGTCCAAAAATAAACCAATTTTTGTTGCGCGCATGGATGAAAATGCATCACCCATTGTTACGCTTGCAACACATACTTTGCTTGAGTTTCACGAAAACTGGGATATAAATCTGGCGGGGCTGTGTAGTTATCTAACACAATCTACATCTGAATATCATTTCTCAAATGAAATGTCTTCTAGGCATCCGCTACGAAGCTATGTTGAGATGATCTACGCCCAAGCTAACGCATATCTAAAGAGTGCGGTCATTCAGCTTATTGACCTTGAAATTATCGAAGCACCTAATGCCGTGCCACAGAAACCAGATATGTTTGCTCTGCTTTTCGGAGATGCTCAAAGTGAGCAGACTTTTCTCTCATTTTCTGAGGCATTTGAGGCTTTTAATTACCGCGCTCTCCTACTTGGCGAACCTGGCGCAGGCAAAACGGTGACATTGATGGTGGCAGCACGGCAGGCAGCTGCAGATTGGCTGTGGGACTCTGTAAATCCATTGCCGCTGCTCGGTGTTATCGCGACATGGAACGCCAGTATGCAGCCAGAGATCAGTACATGGCTGGGAGAACAACGTGGAGTGGTAGGCGATGCTGTGCGTGCTGTAGTGCGTGAAGACAAGGCGCTATTGTTGCTTGATGGACTGGATGAATTGGGCGAGCAGCGGACGGAAATTCGTGTTGACATGGCAACGGGCAAGGAGACTGAGGAAAGTTACGATCCGCGTCAACGTTTTGTAGCCGCCCTAAATCATCAGTTGGGCGCAAATAAGGTACTGATCACATGTCGTATAACTGACTATCAAGCGATTGGGTATCAAACGCATTTAGATGGCGCTATGACGCTTAAGCAACTGACAAACACACAGATGCAAGCTTATCTAACAGGCGATGAGCTTGCACCGCTGCAAACTGCGATTCACGATGATGAGAATCTACGCAAGATGGCGCGAACGCCGCTGCTGTTGAGCCATCTAGCGTTCGCTTTTCACAACCGCACAGAGGCATTACTTGGATTGAAAGACTTGCGCGAGGGGGCATTACGAGATGCTATCTTCAACTCTTATATCGACCAACGTTACAAGCATGAAGTGGCGCGGTTGAAGAAACAGGGTAAAGAGCCACATTTTACGTTGGAATTTATCCGTGAGATTTTAGGGCAGTTAGCCATGGAGAATACAGGGGGAATGTTAAGAAGAGGAGCCTTGGGAGATAAAAGTATTGAAAACAAACATATTGACAATGTTTTGACGTTAAAGGATTTCGAGCTCGTTCTGAGCACAGAAATCATAGATGCTTTTGTTGACTTTTGCATGTCTACACATGTTTTTGTTAAACGAGGGCAAGATATTAGCTTTATTCACTTAAAATTGCGGGACACGCTAGCATTTGGATATAGCTTGCGGCATCTACGAAACAAGCATTTGTACACAAGACTATCTGAACCAAGTCCTGCAATGGCGCTTGGCACAATACATGACGGACGTGCTTTTGAAGCGCTTTGCTCGTTGCTTCAGGACAAAAGTGAAAAGGCTCGTCGTCGTGCTATTGCAGCAGACGCCCTCGGTGTTTTTGGGGATTTACGGGTTGTTCAAGTTATCGTTGATGTGCTTAGCAAAGAATTAGATATTGATATTGAGTTAAGGCATGAGTGTTTTAGAGCGCTGAGAAAATTTACGAAGATTATCGCTTTACTCGTAAAAGTTTATGTGCAAGCAATTCATGATGAGGATTACGACATTAATTGGTTAGGGGTACATGCGTTAAAGGAGATTGGTGTCGGAAAAGCACTGGCAGAACTAGAAGAATGGGAAAGTGATCGAGAGTGGGACGAAAATTAAGGTGTATCCTTTTGCAATAGCTTGGGTCAGTTAAGTAGGAATGACTCCGGGTTGTTATCCAGTCAGATAAAGACATGGGTGTCGAGCAAATAATTCATGTCTCACCGAACCAGAATTCATCTGGTAACTCTGCTGTGAAATCCTCGCTCATCCATGCCTTGCCCGCCGACGCATGAAGCCCCAACACACGCGGCTTTAGCGGTTCAGGGCTGGCAATCGGCACAAACTGGATATGGCGTTCCTGAATGTACGTGTAGACCTGCTTGATTTGTTCCGGCGACAGGTCATCGATTGCTGTGAGCATTTCGTGGACAGACATTGCTGACTACCCCTCAACAATACGCTATCACAAGTATAGCATTCCCAGAAGCAAAGACGAATGTGCGGCGAATGATGATACCCTTACCCCATCGTCGGCATCCGCACCTGCTCCAGCGGCACGAACAGCGAGCCTTCGGTCGTCCCTTCCGGCGCGACCTTGCGCAAGCGCGCGTCGAGATCCGCCGCCGACAGCGTGCCTGCGAAGTACGCCGCGAACGCCGCATGAACCTGTGCCACCTGCGCGCCCGTCTCATGCACGAACTCCAGCCGATAGTCGCGAATGCCGCTCGCCAGCATGTGCGCCAGGTGGCGGCTGGCGACCTGCGCCTCCGCGCCGAAGACCGTATTGCGACAGCCCACGTCCGCCATCACCGGATGCTGCCGCCCCTGCTCATCGCGCAGCGCCACCTTGTGCTTTTCGCACGGATGCCCGCAGTCGAGATAGCTCGTGCCGTTCGAGAGGAAACGGCAGAAGACACAGTGTTCGGTGTGAAACACAGGTAGATGATGAT
>Ga0224723_1000518_pt1 | contig 26381 bp, 29 predicted proteins | sample Balambano_FR2_Me_FD_161647 | JGI IMG/M metagenome (GOLD analysis project Ga0224723, IMG submission 161647) | Freshwater sediment microbial communities from Lake Towuti, South Sulawesi, Indonesia - Balambano_FR2_MetaG | ecosystem: Environmental > Aquatic > Freshwater > Lake > Sediment | place... | reverse complement strand
ATTATAGAGTAAGTATTAATACAAGGCACTTAAATTAATTTACGTAAAGTAATAATCCTTTAGTAATTGACATGACCTCTGATATAGGGTTATCTCCAGAATCGTGTTATCTTAGCACAGTACTTATGATTGGCTCCCAAACCCACAAGTTTTATAGATACCTAAGAGAAATAAAATACCCAAAATTAACATTACTCCACCTGCGGTAGAATATGTTAATCCTAAACCTATGATTTCAGAGATTGGTTGACTAACGATAAGTGAAAGAAATTGTCCTAAGAATAAGGAAGTTGAAATTCCACTTAAAGCACGTCCACGTACTGTATCCGGTACTGTTGATGATACCCATACCGTCATGTTGGGCATTATAAGTCCTAGTCCTAAACCTGCAATACCTAATCCTAGTAATACTAGTACATAACTATTAACTAAGCCAATGATAGTATAACCAACACCGATTAAGCCAAAAATTATCGGTAAAATGCTGATAAAATCTAGTTTGGCACGAACTTTGCCGTAAGACAAAGAAGCGATCGCACTAAATAAAGTTGAGAATGCGATCGCGTTTCCGCTTTGCTGGGGGTTAGCTTGTACTAAGTTACGCAGGTAAAAAGGTAACTGAACAGGTATCAGATAAAAGACGATTTGACTGAGAGTGGTAATTCCAAATATCAGAACTAACAGTTTGATTGGAAGTGAAGTAATACTGGGTTCGTTGTTTGTTGGCTGGTTATCTCTAATTCGTTGTGGTTCATAAATAGAGATAATAATTAACGGCACTAACAACCAAGAAAACAAGTAAATTAGAAATGGATAACGCCAACTAAGACCAGCGATCGCTCCACCAGTAGTTAAAAACAGAACCCCACCCAAACCCATGAAAGCTGCTTGCAATCCCATGAACGTTGCACGGGCTGCACCAATATAGTAATCTGCTATCAACGTGGTAGCACTGACCATCACACTTGCAACCGATAACCCCAAAAAAGCTCGACCTACAAGAATAGCGGGTAAAGAATCTAACAGATAACCCGACGCACCCGCGAATCCGTAAAAAATGGCTCCTAGCAATAGTAAAAGTTTGCGTCCTAATTTATCTACAATAATTCCGGCAATCGGAGAACCGATAACAATAAATAATGCAGGTAGAGTAATAACTAACTTGACTAAAAGCTCTACATCTGAATTATTTGCTTCCCGAGAAAAGAAATCTTGCATCGCAGGTAGAGAAGGTGCTACCGTTGCCCCAGACATAACTGTCAAAGTACTAGCGAGTAGTAAAGTAGCTTTGGTTAAAAGCAAGTTCGGGTTACGTTGGTTCATTAGTTGCTAGAAAATGGTTCATTCAAAAAGAAAATACTGTTCGTAACGTCCTGCTATAAATAGTACTATCTGAATAACGCTTTTCTTTAGAGAAATTCAACGCACCCAAAGATATCTTCCGGTTCTAGTACTTCCCAGATTAATACTAATCTGCGGATGATATCGCCAGTAGAACAATTACCCTGACTACAATAAACAATGCCAGCATGATTAACACCAGATCGATCAAGTCGTAGAAAATCTGCGTCTTGAGTGAAAATCACTCTTTCCTGAGAAAGTGCGAATACCAATTGTTCTTGATCAGATGCGGAAATCATTCCTTCCTCTGGGGTCGTAGTTACATCAATACCTCTACGTCTTAACCCATCAGCTATAGCATTACTTACATTCTCATCCATGTGAAATCGAATTGTTCTAGACATTTCGATTGCCTAGCTTTTGTTGTAGTAAAGAATGAGTTTGAGCTTGTAGCTGTTTGGCAAATTCTTCATCCTCTGTAATTGCATTTCCAATCTCCTCTAGATGATCGTGGTAATATGCCAAAGCTGAGTATACATCAGCTAAAGTTATGCTGGGATGGTGGTACACGATTTCATCTGGTGAAAGTCCTAGTCTTTCATGCCAAATAACAATATCTTGTACTTTAATCCGATGTCCTGCAATACGTGGTTTACCACCACATACTCCAGGTGTAATTTCAATGTGTTCAGAAATGACTGATACCATAATTTCTACACTTTTAATTCATTACGGTTTGTAAACACTATGATTATCGCTACTATTATTACAGTTAGCAAAAAACTATACCAAAAAGGACAGTTGTAAAAGCAGATTGTGGGAAAGTAAAATAGTGTCATCAATAGCTAACCAATTAAATTAGCGATCACTGAAAACCAACTATATAAAACTAGACTAACCTAGTGAAATAGTTATTCATTTATCATACAGGGTAACAAATGATTAAAAGGGTGTAATGTGACAGAAGAAGCAAAACAGGAGGAAAACCGTCATGCTGTTACAGAGCCAGATTTGTGTAGAAAAATGGCACGTAAGTATGACTGGAGATTGAAGCGTATTGAGCGCACACCGATTAGAGATTTACCCTATGAATGTGTGTTTGAAGGAGAACAGACTAGCTTTGAGGACATAAACTATGACAACTGATACCTACGAAGTCTATGATCATCTAGCAGATAGAGAAACTTTAATTATTTATATGACCAAACAGGAAGGAGAGTCCGTAACAATTGACGGTGATCTCCTAACTAATGGACGCTGTAGCCGTATACTTCAAGATTCTTATGATTTTCGACCTGTTCACAAACGGCAAGTAAAAATCGGAGAACGTCTTACAGTCAGTACCTCTATGAAAGGAAAACTTGCAGCTAGAACAATTCCCACCGACTGGGTAGTGACTTCCACTGAAATCTATGAGCCAACTCTTAATATCCCGGGTTTTAGAGAAATTATAATTGCTTACTGCGAACAGTTACCTTTAAGTCTTGAGGAATTTAGAAAAGCAATTTATGATAGCAAGACTACAGTTACTCTTGATTCGTTTGGAGGAGATGAACAAGCTTACCAAAAGTATCTAGAAAGTTTAAGAACAACTGCGAATGCAAAAAGTTAGATGCTATTAGCAGGATTAGAAAGGTAAATACGGTATTTCTTAATAAGTATACGTAGGCTTCGATTAAATGTTGGTGAATCATTATCCGCTCGTTCTCGTTCCTCAGCCATACCAAGCTAACCTAAGCGTTTCAGCAACCTAAAAATTACTGAGATACATGAATGCTCTGAATTAATTGAATATTATTTCTCAACGATTCATTTACCAATACTTGAATATCAACTCCTTTTTCTTCTGCTAATTTATTTAAAAACTCATTCACATCCGGTTCTAAATAAATGGGAAAATTAAAAGTTGTATCCGACTTATAAAACTTTCCCCGTTCTGCTTGAGAAAAATTATATTCTGGTTTCATATAAACTGCTCTTGATATTGCTTAGCTTCGTGATTATTTGCTTTACGGGCTGAGACTATACGAATTTCACACAAAGACTCGTCAAAATTGTAAAGCAATTTTGCTTTTACCAATTATAATTTACAGACATCAAGTAATTATACAACAATATTAAATATGTGTCCTTATAATTTTACTAATCTTTTCTTCCTCTACCAAAGCTAACAAACCAGCACCTATAGCAGGTTCATAACGAGGAGAAATTACCTTGACTCCAAAATTCCCCATGCAATCTATAAATCTTTCACGAATTCCTTTACTTTGCCATACACTTCCAGTGATCACTACCTCAACCTCACCATCAAAAATAGTATCAATAACAACAGAAGTCGCTTTGACTAACTCTTGCACAGCTTGTTCAATAATCAAATTCGCTACTTCATCTCCTCCTAATGCAACATTATCTACAACAGGTGCTAATGCTGCTATCTCCTTAACTCCCCATCCACGTCGATATATCACTTCTACCAAATCTTCTAAATTATCTAATCCACAATACTGTTGAAATTCTTCTACCAAAATCGTCGCAGTTCCATATCCATCATAAGCTTTCATCACAGCTTGCATCCCCGCAACAGCAATTTGATAAGCGCTACCCCCATCCCCAAGAATATACCCCCAACCACCAACTCGCTTTGTCTTTCCTTGATGATTTCTGCCAAAAACTATCGAACCTGTTCCTGCTGCAACTACGATTCCTACAGGATGACCAATTCCCCCTGTCAAAGCAATTAAAGCGTCATGACAAATGATAGTATTTTGTAAAGCCCAATTTATCGGTAGTTTACTACCTTGCAGTTGGGTAACTAAATTTTTGACTATCTCAATATCTCTTGGACGACCAATACCAGCTAACCCTAAACAAATTCCTTCTATTGTTACAGCACTCGTCACTGCACGACTAATTGCTAACTCAATGGATTGCAATGCTGCTGCTATACCAATACTTTGATAATTGGATGCACCTGCTTCACCTCTTCCCAATACCTGAGCTTGCTCATCCAGCAAAACGCATACAGTCTTACTTCCACCACCGTCAATTCCTAAAACTTTTCTCATAAATAGCAAAAACCCCTCTCATAATTGAGTGGGGTTAGATTAAGTTATGTTAAGTAAATTTACCATTGCCAGTCTAGAATACGCTCATGATGGTGATAATGCCAACACTAGTCAACATAACCATCAAACCCATAGCAATGGATACACCGATTGTGTTTTGGGTTTTTGTATCGTTCATTTTTATTACTCCTTTAATTTATTTTGGTATTTTATTCACAATAACAATATGAGTAAGGAGATTTACAACTTCATCTTAAAAATTAAAATACCGTAACATTGCTTAATAAATCCAGATGCGATCGCTAATTCCTAGTTGTAATAATTGTTTGTAAAAAGGGAGCAATGTCTGAAAGTGGTAAGATTACGCTGGCAACACCAGCAGCGATCGCAGCACTGGGCATGGTAGGACATAAAGCTGTGGTTGGTTCTTGTACAATGTTGAAGCCACCGCGAGCTTGAATTCTTGTCATTCCTTTAACACCATCATGATTAGCACCCGTTAGCAAAATACCAATCACTTGTTGAGCGTAACTATCAGCTGCGGTTTCAAATAGTACGTCTATTGAGGGACGAGCGTAATTTACAGGAGCTTCTAGAGATAAACTAAAATAACCCACTTCTATTAATAAATGATAATCAGCGGGAGCAAGATATACATATCCAGGTAGAATATCTTCCTTATCCTCAGCTTCTTTGACAACTAAATAAGTTTGCTCCTGTAATAAGTCAATTAAGATATTGTTATTAGAAGATTTATGACGATGTTGCACAATAGCTATCGGTACTGAAAAGTTTTTTGAGAAACCACTCAGTATCACTTGTAAAGCTTGTAAACCACCTAAAGATGTACCGATAACAATTAGCACATTATGCTACACGGCGATAAATTTTCTCCTGAGGTTCTACAGCTTCATAATCTTGCTCATGAGGTGTAAACCTAATCGTCTCTTGCCGTCCTAAGCCTAGGATACCAAACTTTACTAAACTTCCATAAAATAATTTATGAACTCTTGACTGTAGGACTTTATCAAAATAAATCAATACATTACGGCTAATAATGACATTAAATTCATTAAAAGAGTTGTCGCTAGCTAAATTATGTACAGAAAAGACAATATTATCTTTTAAAGATGAGGAAAAAATAGCATTATTATAAGCAGCAGTGTAATATTCAGAAAAAGATGTTTTTCCACCAGATTGTATGTAGTTAGATGTGTATTCTTGCATTAAATCTAGGGGAAATATACCAGTTTTAGCTTTGTATAAAGATGTTTGATTAATATCAGTAGCATAAAGTATACACCGATGATAAATTTCTTCTTCTTGTAGTAGAATCGCCATTGAATATACTTCTTCCCCAGTAGAGCAACCAGCGTGCCAAATTCTAATAAATGGATAAGTCCGCAGTATTGGTACTACTTTTTGACGAAATGCAAGATAGAAGCTGGGGTCACGGAACATAGAAGTTACATTAACGGAAAGATTGAGTAAAAATCTTTTCATAGATTCATTGTCATGCAATACTTTATCTTGTAGAGCTGATACACTTTTTAAACCTTCTTGATTAATAGTATGCCATATTCGCCTTTTAATAGATTTACGGGCATAATTTCTAAAATCAAAGCCGTAATAGCGAAATATTGCTTCTAAAAAGAGTTCAATTTCAATATCTTCCAGTTCATCTTGAGACATATAGATACGACGACATAGTAAGGTCGTTGAAAGAATAATCAGTCTGTATTATTTATACTGGAAATAGTACGAAAATACTGGAATATTTAACAGCACCTATAGTATAGTAAGCTTGTAAACGCTACCTTCATTTTCTCTTAAGGTATTGCAATATGTAAGAATCAAAATTTTTTGGGAATTCCAGGTATGGAACAAAAATGTCCACAATTTCAATTACTTATACAACCAAACTCGTAGTAGAGAAATTAGTTGTTCTGTGTCTACAGGCTTAGTGATATAATCTGAAGCGCCAGCTTGAATACATTTTTCTCGATCGCCTTGCATTGCTTTGGCAGTAAGTGCGATTATCGGTAGACTCTTAAATTGCTGATTTGTGCGGATAAGTTGGGTTGTCTCATAGCCGTCCATTTCTGGCATCATAATATCCATTAAGATAATATTGATATCTGGGTTGTTTTCTAGTACGCTTATACCATCTTTCCCATTTTCAGCGTATAATACTTGCATTTGATAACCTTCTAGAAGACTGGTAAGAGCAAAGATATTCCGAACATCGTCATCTACGATCAAGACTTTTTTGCTAGTGAGTATAGGGTCAGATGATTGGAGTTGTGCTAATATTTGTTGTTTAGGAGCAGGTAAATTGGCTTGGATACGGTGGAGAAATAAAGCTGTTTCATCTAGTAGACGTTCAGGCGATCGCACATCTTTAAGAATAATTGTTTCAGCCATGCGACGAAGTTCTGTTTCTTGTGCTTTAGTAATATCTCGACCTGTATAGACGATAATTGGCAAATCACCATTAGGTTCTTGTTTAATCAGCTTGATTAATTCAAAACCGCTCATATCAGGCAACCCTAAATCTAGTACCATACAATCAAAGTACTGCTGCTGAATTGCAGCTAGTGCTTGCGCTCCTGTCGCAACAGCAGTGGTGGCAACATCACCATCACCAATAAGTTCTACAATACTTTGACGTTGTATAGCATCGTCTTCCACTACCAACAAGTTTTTAACCCGACGTTCCACAAAGCCTTTTATTTTAGTTAACGCTTCAGATATATTGTCCACAGTTACAGGCTTTTGTAAATAGGCGATCGCTCCTTGTTGCAAACTGCGCTGTCGTCCCTCATCTACTGTCATAATATGGATAGGGATGTGACGAGTTTTAGTATCGTGTTTTAAAATATCCAACACCGTCCAACCATCCATTCCTGGTAGTTGGATATCTAATAAAATAGCCAAAGGTTGAAATTGTCGGGCTAAAGCTAAACCTGAGTTACCATTTTGAGCAAGAATACATTTAAAACCAGCCTCTCGCGCCATATCTAACAAAATACGGGCAAAATTAACATCATCTTCTATAATCAGGAGTACAGAAGAATTTGGTTTTATAAAGTTGCGGTCATCAGGAACTGACGAGGTTAACATTAATTCCTCTATTTTTACCTCTTCTACTTCCTTCTTCTCTTCTTCTCTTTCCTCTGGTATATACAGCGTAAAAATACTCCCTTCACCAAGACGACTGCTGAGAGTAATTTCACCACCAAGCAAATTAGCGATTTCCCGACTAATTGATAAACCTAAACCAGTACCACCATATTTCCGACTGGTACTACCATCAGCTTGTTGAAATGCTTCAAAAATAAGTTTCTGCTTCTCAGCAGCAATACCTATCCCCGTATCACTGACAGCGAAAGCGATCGCACTACTAGCTTGATTTAATTTTTCTTGATAATAACTCCATCCACCAGTTGCAACATCAACTTTTAAACGCACTTCTCCCTGCTCTGTAAATTTGAAAGCATTAGAGAGGAGATTTTTTAAGATTTGTTGCAAGCGTTTGGGGTCAGTGTATATGGTTTTGGGTAAATCAGGGGAAAATTCCACTACAAAATTTACACCTTTTTCTTGCGCTAGCTCTTGGAAAGTGCGCTGTAAACTTTCTTTTAACTCTGTTAATAACAAAGAATGCAATTCCAGAGATATTGTACCTGACTCAATTTTGGCTAAATCTAAAATATCGTTAATTAAACTGAGTAAATCTGTACCTGCTGAATAAATCGTCTGACTATACTCAACTTGTTTCTCAGTCAGATTTCCATTAGTGTTATCAGTAAGTAGTTTAGCAAGAATTAACAAACTATTAAGTGGTGTCCGCAACTCGTGGGACATATTTGCCAAAAATTCTGATTTATATTTGGATGATAATGCCAATTCTGAGGCTTTTTCCTCCAAAGATAATCTTGTTTGTTCCAACTGGCTATTTTTAAGATCAACTTCTTTCTTTTGAATTGCTAATAACTCTGCTTTCTCTTCAAGTTCAGCATTTAATTGATGTAACTCTTCATTTGATTGTTGCAATTCTCCTTGCTGTTGTCTAAGCAGTTCTTCCGATACTTGTAAATTCTTAGCTTGTTGTTGTAACAGTTGGTTGCTTTCTTGCAGTTCTTGTTGCTGACTTTGCAACTGTTGTGTTAAGGTTTGCGACTCTTCGAGTAGCTGTTGAGTACGAATATCAGCAGCGATCGCATTCAAGATGACAGCGATAATTTCTGTGACTTCATCCAAAAAAGTCAGTTGAATTTCCCGAAAGCGTTGTAATGAAGCTAATTCTATAACTGCTTTCACCTCATTTTCAAATATCACAGGTAAGACAATTATGTTAAATGGTTTAATTTCTCCTAAACCGGAAGCAATGCGAATATAATCACTAGGAACATCCGTAAGTATTATCTTTTGCTTTTCTAAAGCACACTGTCCAACCAAACCTTCTCCCAAATGAAATCGATTAGATAAATGTTTCCGTTCTTGATAAGCATAACTACCTGTTAATTTAAGTATGGGTTGCTCATCTTCTATATCCATAATGTAAACAATACCTAACTGGGCTTCAACCAATGGCGCTAGTTCACTAATAATTATTCTAGAAACAGTATGTAAGTTTCTATGTCCTTGAAGTACTTGAGTAAACTTAGCGACATTAGACTTTAACCAATTTTGCTCATTATTTTTTTCAGTAGTTTCTCGCAAATTTATAACCATCTGATTAAATGCTTGCGCCAACATTCCTATTTCATCTCGACGTTTATAATCGCTGATATTTACAGATAAATCTCCGTTTGCTAATTGGAGAGTTTTGCCAGCAATATTCTGTAAAGGTCGAGAAATAATTCTATTCAAATAAAAACCAATTAAACTTAATAATAAAATACTTAAAGGAATACTAAAAATAATAGTATTAGTAGCTCGACGTGTAGATTTGTCTGTTTGACGACTACGATTTTCTAATAATTGATTCTCTTCTAATTTCGCTTCCTCTATAACCCGATTAATTTTATCAGTTAATTCTCTACCGCTATCTGTTAATATTAACTTTCTGGCTGCTTCAAAACCTTCTCTAGTCCGTACATTAATTCGATTATTAATTATAGCTATTCTTTGAGCAATAGCAGGCTCTAAAATATTCAAACGTTGCTGTTGATTAGGATTATCTGCTGTCAATTCTCGCAAGTTGTTAAGTTTTTTTTGAATCGTTGGTAACGTAGTTCTGTAAGACTCTAATGAACGCTGCTGTCCTGTAATAATATAACCACGTTGTCCTATTTCTGCATTTTGAATTTCAGCTGTTACATCATTTAATTCGGTGAGAACCTCATATGTATGAGTTTGCATACGAGAATTTTCTATTAATTCATGAGTGGTACGGTATGTTATTATTCCCAAAACAACAATAACTGATATCCCAGCTACTAAACCTATACCTATCTTCCTACCAATCTTAAAGTTTTTAAACATCGCTACATTAAATTCAAACCAGCATCAAATATATATCTTGCCAAAATGTTCGCAATTAAAATTGAAAAGTCATATATGTACCCTCACTACCATTAACTATTATTAGCTTTACACCATAAAAATATTTCATTTAGGTATAGATATCTCATACCTTGAATTCTATATAATATTACCTCTTAAATAATAGAGTTGACAAGGTAATCATCATTATTCCAATAATCATGTTGCATACAGTATCTTTGATAAAGTGTTAGTATAGGTAATTAAATATATATTTTTTAGATGACAAAAGTGCTAGAAAAGTGAATGTAGTTATGCAGTACTCGTAATATAAACTAAAAACAGTCGAAAACGCAATAATAACAGCTTTTAATTTTACAGTATTAACGAAATAGATTAATACTTCCCTAGATATACTCCTTGAGTTAGAAAAAACTACCTAAGATAAGCAGATGCAGACAGAATCTAAAATAAACATCCTCCTTGTGGATGACCAGCCAGAAAATTTATTAGCTTTAGAAGCAATTTTGGAAAAGCTAGGAGAAAACTTGGTCAGAGCAAATTCTGGTGAAGAAGCATTGAGGAGTTTACTACATCAAGATTTTGCAGTAATCTTGTTAGATGTGCAAATGCCAGGAATGGATGGGTTTGAAACTGCGACATTGATACGTAGTCGTGGACGATCGCGTGAAACTCCGATCATATTTTTAACAGCTTTTAGCACCAGTGACCAGATGCAATTCAAGGGTTACGCATTAGGTGCAGTTGATTACTTGCTCAAACCTTTGGATGCAAATATCCTAACTTCTAAAGTTACAGTATTTGTGGAACTGTTTAAGAAAACAGAAGCGATTAAGCGACAAGCAGCCCAGTTGGAGGCAATCAATAGTGAATTAAGGTATAGTGAGGAAAGATTTCGTTCCTTGAGTACTTGTTCGCCAGTTGGGATATTTGAAACTGATACCCAAGGTAACTGCACTTATACAAATCCTCGATACCAAGCAATTTGTGGTGTAAGCTCAGTTGAGAGTATAAGAAGTAATTGGTTAGTATGTGTAATTTCAGAAGATAAAGAACAAGCGATCGCAAGCTGGTCAGCTTATATAAAAAATGGAAAAGAGTACTCTCAGGAATTCCGCTTTCATCAAGAAGATGATATCAGGTGGTTACAATTACGTTCATCACCAATGGTATCATTGAGTGGTGAATTGCTGGGTCATGTAGGCACAATCGAAGATATTACCGAAAGAAAGTCTGCTGAAGAAGCTAAAATTCAAATGATTCGGGAAGTAACTGCAAGACAAGAAGCAGAAGCAGCAAACCGAATGAAAGATGAATTTCTAGCAGTTCTCTCCCATGAATTGCGTACACCTTTAACTTCTATCCTTGGTTGGTCAAAAATACTGCGTTCCCGTAAACTTGACGAAAAAGCAACTAGTCGAGCTTTAGATGCGATAGAACGTAATGCCACATCCCAAGCCCAGTTAATTGAAGATATATTAGATGTATCGCGGGTTATCCGTGGTCAAATGAAGCTAAATATCTGTGCTGTAAATTTAGCTTCTGTGGTAGAAGCAGCTATAGAAGCGCTGCATCCTTTAGCAGAAAGTAAAGAAATAAAATTAAATACACTTATAAATACAAATGTTGGCGGGGTTTGTGGCGACCCTAATCGTCTACAGCAAATAGTATATAATCTACTTAATAATGCTATCAAGTTTACACCCAAGGGCGGCAGTATAGAAATTAGATTATCAGAAGAACAGCAAGAAACCCAAGACTACGCCAAAATTCAAGTTACTGATACCGGGATAGGTATTAGTTCCGACTTTTTACCAAAAGTATTCGAGCGTTTCCGTCAAGCAGACAGTACTACCACGCGATCGCACAACGGATTAGGATTAGGACTAGCGATAGTACGTCATTTAGTAGAACTACACAAAGGTACAGTGTTGGCAGAAAGTGCAGGAGAAGGCAAGGGAGCAACTTTTACAGTTAAAATACCTTTAATACAGAGAATTGGTACAAGAGTTGCAGAATCCAGTATAGATGCTGCCAATTCAGATTTAGCAGATGCTAAGATTTTAATGGTACATGATGAAACTAATACTTACTAAGCTTGAAGTATCTGAATAATGATAAATTAGATTACTCCTCTAAAATTCCTCATCAGGTGCATTCCTCAGCTTTATGTCAGAGCATCAAACTCCACCCCTAATTAAACCCCAAACTACCCATTTCTCTTCCGGACCTTGTGCAAAACGTCCTGGTTGGGAACTCAGCAAGCTAAAAGACGCTTGTGTTGGTCGTTCCCATCGCTCAGAAGCAGGTAAAGCAAAATTAGTCGAGGTTATTGACCGCTCCAAGAAAATTTTGGGTGTTCCCGATGAATGTCGTCTTGGGATAGTACCAGCTTCTGATACAGGTGCTGTAGAAATGGCTTTATGGTCACTGCTTGGTAAGCTTCCTGTTGATATTTTGGCATGGGAAAGCTTTGGACAAGAGTGGGTAAAAGATGTTCTTGATGAATTAAAGCTACCAGAAGTTCGCCACATGAACGCACCATACGGAAGTTTACCCGACTTGAATCAAGTGGATTTTAACCGTGATGTTGTATTTTTGTGGAATGGTACAACATCTGGCGCTAGAGTACCTAATGGTGATTGGATTCAAGATAACCGTCAAGGATTGACAATTTGTGATGCAACCTCCGCAGCATTTGCCATGGATCTACCTTGGGAGAAGTTAGATGTTGTCACCTATTCTTGGCAAAAAGTGCTAGGTGGAGAAGCCCAACATGGAGTTATTGTATTATCACCCCGGGCTGTTGAACGTTTAGAGAGTTATACTCCTACATGGCCTTTACCAAAATTATTTCGTCTCACACAAAAAGGCAAATTAATTGAAGGTATTTTTAAAGGTGATACCATCAATACTCCTAGTATGTTATGTGTAGAAGATGCTCTTGATGGTTTATTATGGGCAGAAAGTATTGGTGGGTTGCCAGGATTAATTAGTCGTAGTGAAGCAAATTTAGCAGCAATTAGTAAATGGGTCGAGCAGAGTCAATGGGCAGATTTCTTAGCTGAAACACCAGAAACTCGCTCTTGTACTTCTATTTGTTTAAAAATCGTCGATGATTGGTTTACTAATAGTACAAAAGAAAAACAAGCAGAATGCGCGAAGAAATTAGCAAAATTATTGGAAAAACAACAAGTAGCATTTGATATTGCTTCTTATCGTGCTGCACCTCCAGGATTGAGGATTTGGGGAGGAGCAACGGTGGAAACCACTGATATTGAAGCACTGCTTCCCTGGTTAGATTGGGCTTATGCAACAATTAAAGCTGAACTGAAGTAATAATTATACATTGTAGAGACGTTCCACCGGAACGTCTCAAGGGTAGGATTTATAGTAGTAACGCACTGTTAATAGTTTGCGGTGCGTTACGGTAGATAGTTTTTCCGCTTCGATTCTATATTGTCGTACCGTAACGCACCCTACTAGACTAACTAGCTTGACTTTCTAAAGCAGCACGGGCATTCCATGACAACATTAAGCGAGAAACACCAGTAGAAAGAATGCTCGCACCTAATAAAGTACCAATAATCCAAGGTGCATTAGAAGGCCAGTTAAACCAAATTAAAGCTCCCAAGAGTAAAGTAATAATACCATCACCTAGTACCCATGTCCAATTTGATTGAGGACGTAAACGGAAGGCTAGAATTAATTCAAACACACCTTCTGTAAGCAAAAAGCTACCGAGTAACAAAGTTAATGTTATAATACCAGTCCAAGGATTGGTAAACAGCATGATACCAGTGGCAATGTAGAGAGCGCCTAGTAAAATTTGCCAAATAAACCCTCCATTATTGCGATTCTGGAAGCCATAGATGATCTTAGTAACTCCCGCAGAAGCCAGAATCAAAGCAATCCAAGTTTCCGCAAAAATTGTCGAAACCGCAGGAATAGCGATCGCTACAATTCCTAAAACGATCAAAATAACGCCACTCAAAAGCGATCCATTAATATTTTTCTTGATATCACCAGAAACATCAGTTGTCATCAGAAATTCCCTTCGTTTAATCATGAATATGATTAGGCTAGAAAATTTCTCAGCAGCTAACTATCACCCTGAGGTAGAATCTGTATTAGAAAATCTCTACCCTGAAGAGTGGAGGAAGTAGCGTATGTGATAGTAAGGTAGCGATCGCTTTTGGGTAGTTATTTATTCCCGGTTCAATAAATTTTTTAGTTTATGGAAACGAAAACCTGACTATATTTATTACTGCTTGTCGCTCAGAATATTACCAATTTGTTTTTGGATATCAGACGGAATCTCCCTCACCAAACGAATTGGAAATCTTTGTGTAGAAGCATACTGTGCGTATTCTGGTGTCAGAAAAATTTGATATTTACTAGCTTCTGAAGTCATTTGAGCGGCGAATGATAAAGTAATAGTTCTCATATACTTATGAATATCAGTAGCTTGCTCACCAACTATCTCAGCACTTCCTAAACGAGAAGACTGTTTCTCCTCCCGTTGTGCAGTAGAATTTGGGTCTTTAATACTACTATGAGTAGCTCCCACAATTCCAACTAGCCATTTTGGTGCAGGAATTTTGCTAAAACCAATGATTTGTTCAGTTAAAGCTGGAGTTGTGCGATCCGCAGATGATGATAAAATTAGGGTGGGAACTTGCACCTTCTCTAACCCAGTTTCACCAAACATTAGAGAACTTGTAGGATTAAGAGCGATCGCTCTTTTGATGCGAGGATCCCGCAACTGATAGCGATTTTCTGGTAACTTGGCAGCAACACACTGTAAACCTTCTGCTGTGCTTACAGTAGTATCTAAGACTTGGGGACAGCGTTTTTTTAAAGAATCTACCTGCAATTCTGCTCCAGCAATAGATAGCGCTGTTCCACCCCCAAAAGAATGGCCGATAATCATCGCATTATTGGTTGCGAGTTTACCTTGCAATGGGTGTTTGTCTTTTTGGTTCAACTGTGCAAGCTCGTCTAAAATAAAACTGATATCTTGAGGACGTTCCAAAAACTCCTGTGGTTTAATAACTGTCAGTCTGGATTTTGTCAAATCAACTGTATACTCTTGATTGCTACCAATATGTTCAACTGCTGCGACTACATAGCCATGAGATGCTAAATGTTCTGCTATGTAATGCATATCTTTGCGGTTAGAAGAAAACCCGTGGGACAAAACTACCACAGGTTTAGTAGCACTTGCAGAATTTGACCAATAAATATCAACTGGAACAAGACGTTTACGTTGTTCATCTTGTAACGACAAGTTGATAAACTGTATACTACTTTCTGTTTGGCTAGGGTCAAAGGATAAATTTAATTGAGTAGGTTTTGCAGCTAGTCGAGAATCAATAGCTTGCATAAACTGCTGAGTTTGCTTATAAGACAAGTTCAAGTTATGAAGAACTTTCGGTACTTCCTTGACATCAATTACTAGGCGATCGCTAGGATAAGCTTGGATAAAACTAATAATAGAAAGTCCTTTTGCTGTTTTAGAACCATGTACCAATCCAGTTCTCAGAGCTTGCATTCCAGCCTTATCCTCTCGTGGTGTTAGCTTAGAGAAATCTTGGAGGATAGTGCTACCCACTGAAGTATATAGTAATTGACTTAAAGCCACAAAATTGATAGGAACTTTCTCTCTTAATGCTACTAAAAAATCTTGACGCTTTTCCAGAGGAATTTTATTAGTATAAGCTTTGTATTTATCCGGTATTTTTCCTGTATCTGCAATACTCTGTAACTCAGTAACTGAGATAGATTCTTCTAAAAGACCATAACGCAAAACAACATTTTCTGCTGCTTTTACTGAAGTATTTGTGAGAAAAAAAGTTGTCAATAATATGTAGAATAAACCGATTTTTTTTGTTTTTTTCCAGTTAAACATGACCATACCCTAAATTATTTAGTTAATTACAAGAATTTACATAGCCAGAGAATAAATTCTCTTTCTAATAATGAAATTTCTCTAAAGAGGATTAATAAGTTTCGTAACGACTTATGCTATTGAATTCCGGGGTAATAAGAGTAAATACGAGATATCAATCCAAATGAAATTGTCACAGTTGTACTTATTGAGTATTACCCAAGAAAAATTACTACTCCCATTCGCCACATTGTTATAGAAGTTATGTAATTAAACTTATGCAGTTGCATACTACCCTCTATTTACCTCTTTCCACCCGTGGAGAGGAGCAATACTTTTCACTACCGATTCAATTATTAGCGGAGGAGCCTCTGATACAATGATGCTAGGGTAAACAGCTGCTCCCCAATGAGGATGCACTAAGACACGGCATTTATTTTGAATTATCGGATAACCTAGTAAAGCTTTGACTACTGCTGTGTCATCGTGAGGAATTTTTCCGGGACGAGAAAGCAGAGGATATCCAGTACGAGGATCTATCAAATCTGTAAAATAACCCCGCTGATTTAATGGTGGATGCAAAACACCATCGCGCAAATTAAAAGCTAAATCGCACCCAAATCTCATAAAATTTTCTCGCAAGCGTTGTTTTTCCACTTCTATTTCCTCATCCACTTCCACTAATTCATACTGCGATCGCTGTAAAACAATCACTACCCACATAGGAAATTGGTTTGGCCAATCTGGTAATATCCGTTCGCGGTTGGTACAGATATACTGACTTGGAGCATGAATCGAAATTTGAATAGCTCGTCCCATTTTGCCAACCCAATTCATGGGACAGCCTGCACCAGAAGTGTAAACTTTGGAATAGCTCACGCTTACTTATTCGATTGTTACAAGTTATTACCTTCTACCTAGTATCGATGATAACTGGTAAATATTCTGAAAAATTTTCTGATTCTTAGAATAGAAGTTGAGCGGTTTTAATTACGTGAAAAAAAATAATATCCTTGACTTTCCGTATAGTACAAGTCAAGGATATAAAGTTCACTTATATTAATCTTGAATTTAATATCTAATTTTTTAAGCTTCTCAAAGAGAATTAGTGATGGTTTTTTCTGTCTTGAGTTCCTTAATTCAACTTTAAAGCATTAACAGGAACCTCATCCCAAGAATTGACCGTACGTAACCGCGCTATCCAACCCCAAGCTTTCTGAACTTCAGTTAAATTCTGCTGAAAAGATTCATGACAGTGTTTAGCTTGAGACTCATCGCAAGTAGCGATACAAGCATGAATCATACCAGATGCGTCAATTTGTTCATTTACCCAAATAGTCATATATCCTCCAAAAGAGTTGAGAAATTCCTTGCTGTTTCAGTAGCGATCGCTATTCTTGCTGCTTGTACCTGTCTTAAGCAATCCATTCCAGCTATTACCTGACCGTGACTAGCTTGCTCATCAGCATTAATAACTACTAAAACTTCCTGTTTATCGCCTGTTAAATTACGTACCTCTTCTGTTAATACATTAAGAGTAACACTTTGACGATTCAAGCCAATTTGTCCTTTATAATTTACTGTAACAGTAATAGGTGTAGATATATCTTGTTGTGCTGTAGCTGCTGATGGTAAATCTACATCTAAGCCTTTATTACGAGTTAAAAATAGTGTTGACATAATAAAAAACGTTAAAATTGCGAAAATGACATCAATCATCGGTACAATACTTATCTGTGCTGGTATATCCGATTAATGGCCTAGTCTTAGTAGCCAGGAATTAACAAACCTGGCATAATAAAAGCTTTATCCAGATGTGATTATGGAACAGCCTACTTTTGAAGGAACTTGGGAAGAGATTTTATTGCACTCATCCGAGTTAGCTGGACAGCGCGTAAGATTGACAGTTTTAACTAATGAAGTTTCAAGCCAAACTACAAATACCCTAGACAAATTGTTGCTGGGAAGAGTAGGGCGGGTCAATTTTCAGCCATCTAATCTTTCTGAAAGGACAGGAGAAGCTTTTGCAGAACTTTTAGAGGCTGAATATAATTCATCAGGATTAAGCCAGTGAGCTTGTGCGATGCTTCTGCCCTGATTGCTCTGATTAACCAAGGTGATATTAACCATAATCGTTGTGTTGATGCTCTCTCCAACTTTCCAGCACCTTTGGTAACAACTTGGTCATGTTTCACAGAAGCTATGTATTTATTGGGACGTTATGGTGGTTGGTTAGCAGTATATAGCCACTCCTCTAGGAATGTACCCACAATCCAATAACTATAGTATAAAAACGACCCACTGGGTCATCTCTACGATTTCTTACCCTACTTTCACACCAGCATCCACACCATCGCTAACCAATCTGCCATCCTCCATATAAATAATCCGGTCAGCAATATCCAAAATCCGATTATCGTGAGTAACTAACAGGATCGTACAACCTTGTTCCTTAGCCAGCTTCTGCATCAACTCAACCACATCCCGTCCAGATTTTTTATCCAATGCTGCGGTTGGTTCATCTGCAAGAACAATTTTGGGATGACTCACCAAAGCACGAGCGATCGCTACCCGTTGTCTTTGTCCCCCAGATAAACTCTCAGGATAATAATCTACGCGATTTCCTAAACCAACAGTTTCCAAAATATCGACTACTTTCTTATCCATATCTTGATCAAGATAATGGTCATGTAACTCCAAAGACATCCGGACATTTTCTTTAGTAGTGAGAAATGTCATCAAATTATGCGCTTGGAAAATATAGCCAATTTGCTTACGTAACTGCGTTAATTGTTTCTTACTTGCGCCACAAATTTCTTGTCCTAAAATCTTTAAACTACCTTCTTGTGCTGACCGTAGACCCCCCATCAAAGTTAATAGCGTCGTTTTGCCAGAACCAGAAGGGCCAGTCATAATAATAATTTCACCAGCACTTATTTGTAAATTTATATCAAATAAAGCTTGTTTTCTCAGTTCACCACTACCGAAATAATGATTGAGATTGTGGATAGAAATAACAGCGTCAGAAGATTCCATAATTTACACCAAAGAAAAATTAAAAATCTGGGCAACACAGTCAGCAATCAAAACCAAACCTAAAACAATTAAAATCAGACGTATAACATGAGGAAACCAACGATTGACAAATTGATTAATCCCACTCAAAAATCTATCAGCCTGATGCTGAAAAATAATATAAATTCCCAATAAAACAATTAGTGGAAAAACAAAAATAACATTGTAAAACGTAACCGCACCTAGAAGTTGTGGCAAATCTAAATTAGCACGACTAATACGTTCCATCCCAGCCAAAAATGGTAAAGCTGTAGGAGTTTCCACAATCGCCATCGATAACCCCAACAAAAACGTATAACTCGGCTTCAGTGATTTAGGACGCCTAACAGAAGTATGTTGACTAGTAAACTTATGAATATTTAAACCAACAATAACTAACACAATTCCTAATAAAAACTGAAGCAAATAAATAACATCACCCAGACGATTGAATAACTGAGTAACAACTTGCGTTAACCCAAAAGCCAATACAAAACCCGCAATCCAAGCAGCAGCAAAATCGCCCAAAATAAAAGCAGCAGAACGAGCAACAGGCCTTGGTGTACTTAAAAGATAAACTTGAACAGCCATCGCATTCGGATTAACACTATCCACAAGAGCGATTACAGCCAAAGAACTCAACAATGAACCCATACAACTCTTCGCGCCTTTGCGTCTACCGTACCGGAACGTTTTCAACGTAATGCGTGAGATAAACTAAAAAATATCAGCCGGGTCAGCAGAACTTAATTTTCGCATAGCGATCGCCCCAGAAAACGAACACATAACAAGCGTCAAAACAAACACTCTAATAGCCCTATCTACAGTCATTGCAATTGGTAGCAATGTTGCAGAAGAAGCAACATAATATAATCCTACCGATAAAAAGAAGCTAGGAATATATCCTAATACCGCTAATATTAAAGCTTCTTGTAACAAAACTCGTAATAAAAAGCCATCAGTATAACCCATAGCCTTGAGAGTAGCGTATTCAGGTAAATGTTCGGAGACATCAGAATATAGAATTTGATATACAATCACAATTCCCACGATAAACCCTACAGCTACACCTAAACCAAAAATAAAACCAATTGCTGTACCACTTTCCCAATAAGCTTTTTCAATTTGAGCAAATCCCTCAGTGGTTAAAACTAGCACATCTTTAGGTAAAGTTTTCTCCAGTTGGAACCGAACTTTTTCCACATCAGTACCAGGTTTCAGATTTATTAAGCCAACTTCTATTCTGTCAGGTTTGCGATCGCTAAATAATTGTAGAAAAGTTGAATCACTGGTAATCACATTACCATCAGCAGCAAACGAAGCACCGTTGACAAATAAACCACTTACCTGAACAGTTTTACTATTTAATTCTGTTTCAAATCTCCCCGTTTTTTGAGAATTTTCAGTAGTTACACCATACTCAGGACGACCTGCTACATCAAACAACACATTATTTAATTGCTTAATACTATCTAAATTTTTATTTACATCAGGCATTTTAAATGTTGGCTTGGTTGGATCAACTCCCCACACTAAAATAGCCCGTTCCAAGCGAGTTTCTGGATTGCGCCATTGTCCAGTGGCAATGTATACAGGAGTAACAGAATTAACACTTTCATGAGCTAAAGTTTGATACAAACGTGTACGAGAAAAGCTTTTTACCGAGAACAGAGTTTGCATTTGCGGGTCAATCAAGACTAAATCTGCTTGCAATTGACGATGAGGTGCAATAGACGCATCGTATAGCGCTCCTTCAAATCCCATTTGGATTAGCATTAGTAAATCCGCAAATGCAATACCTGCTACCGCTACCATCAAGCGTGTTTTTTCTTTCATCAGCTGTCGCCAAGCTAGCGGCGTTTTCTTCAAAATCTTCCTCAACATAAATTCTCCATACTTTTTATCTAAATCGAACGTTCGTTATATTTAATCATACAAGTGATTTCTTGATGTGGCAAATGGAGGGTGCAGGGTGCGTGAGAGGGGGTGGTTGTCAACTCACTATCCACCATTCACTACCTACTAGCTAAAAAACTTCTAATCAACTACTAAAGCAGGAGCCGTAAAGCAGACAGGCAAGTTATAATTCTCTTGCGGATGTGCGTAACAAAAATTTATGAGTAATCCCATTTTGCAAGCCTTTTTCGTTGGAAGAGCAGTAGCTGAAGTACTTACAGAAAAGATGGAGTTCGCCTTGACTGATGTCATGAGCGAGCTTGGTAAGCTGGATGCAGAAGCTAGAGAACAAATGCGCTCGTTTACAGAAGAAGTAATGGAGCGTGCTAACCGAGCAGCAGAAAATACAAGCGCTCATTATGGAACTCCAGGAGTTGGACAACCTGCTGCCAATCCTGTAGATGTACAAGCCACTGTTGATGAATTAAGAGCGGAAATCGCTTTATTAAGAAACGAGTTACAAAAACATCGTAGTGGTTTTGCTGGATAGTGCGGAGTGTGGGGTTCGGAGGAGCCACTTGTTCCTGCATTGAGACATCTGGCGTTCCGTTGAGCAAATTAGTATTGCGGAGCGCTGGGTACGATTTTCGCTATTCCCTGTTCCCTGTTCCCTTTCTTTAACTACCAACCTTTATAAAAAAAATTTGTAGGAAGGTATATTTTCTCCTTGCTGACTCGATTAAAAGCCGCCGATACGTAAAAGATATGGAAAAAGGTTATTCAGATCGAGAATACCGTTGGAACCGCGAAAACTATTCTAGTAGGCGGCGATTTATTGATATTTGGTCTTTTGTTCTGACTTTAATGTTTAAGCTCTGGCGCTATAACAAATCTTGGAGTTATCCAGGTGGTGTCACTGATGCGAAGAAAGCTGCAAGGCGAAAAGCCCAAGCAATTTGGATTCGCACTACCTTACTAGATTTGGGACCAACTTTTATTAAAGTCGGACAATTATTTTCTACTCGTGCTGATATTTTTCCTAGCGAGTATGTGGAGGAGTTAGCAAAGTTACAAGATAAAGTCCCGGCTTTTAGCTACGACCAGGTAGAAGCGATTATTGAGCAAGAGTTAGGGAAAAAGATTCCTGAACTCTTTCAAAGTTTTGAACCTGTTCCTTTGGCTGCTGCCAGTTTAGGGCAAGTACATAAAGCTGTGCTACATTCTGGAGAATCTGTTGTTGTAAAAGTCCAACGCCCTGGATTAAAAAAGCTATTTGAAATTGATTTACAAATTCTTAAAGGTATTACTCGCTACTTCCAAAATCATCCTAAGTGGGGACGGGGAAGAGATTGGATAGGTATTTATGAAGAATGTTGTCGCATTCTTTGGGAAGAAATAGATTATTTAAGTGAAGGTCGTAATGCTGACACATTTCGCCGTAATTTCCGAGATTATGGCTGGGTGAAAGTACCCCGGGTTTACTGGCGTTATGCTTCTCCACGAGTCCTAACACTGGAGTACGTACCTGGTATTAAAGTTAGTCAATATGAGGCAATAGAAGCAGCTGGTTTAGACCGAAAGGCGATCGCTCGTCAAGGTGCGGAAGCTTACCTACATCAGTTGTTAGACAACGGCTTTTTCCACGCTGATCCCCATCCTGGTAATATTGCTGTGAGTCCCAATGGCGCTTTAATATTTTACGATTTTGGGATGATGGGACGCATTAAGTCTAATGTGCGGGAAGGATTGATGGAAACGTTGTTTGGGATCGCTTCCAAAGATGGTGATCGCGTAGTCAAGTCTCTGATAGATTTAGGAGCGATCGCCCCAGCTGAGGATATGGGGCCAGTACGGCGTTCTGTCCAGTATATGCTGGATAACTTCATGGATAAGCCGTTTGAAAACCAATCTGTGGCCGCTATCAGTGACGATTTATATGAAATAGCTTATAATCAGCCATTCAGATTTCCTGCCACTTTTACTTTTGTGATGCGAGCCTTCTCGACCCTAGAGGGAGTAGGTAAGGGATTAGATCCAGAATTTAACTTCATGGAAGTTGCCAAACCATATGCAATGCAGCTTATGTCCAATAATATTAACGGCCCTGAAGGGAATAGCTTTTTAAATGAAATAAGTCGGCAAGCAGTTCAAGTAAGTAGTACTGCTCTTGGGCTACCACGTAGATTAGAAGATACACTAGAAAAACTAGAGCGGGGCGATGTACGCTTGCGTGTCCGGTCACCAGAAACAGAACGTCTACTGCGAAGGCAAACCAGCATTCAACTCTCCCAAACTTACGGATTGATAATCAGTGGTTTTACTCTTTCAGCCACAATTTTATTGATTAATCATTATGTATGGTTGGCAGTTTTTGCCGGTTTAATCGCAGCGGGAGTTACAGGGTTACTACTGAGACTGCTTTTGCGCCTCGACCGCTACGACCGTACGTATTAATTTTTGTGAAAGCTAAAGATGAAAATTTCTTTTAAAGGTCTCAGTGATCCAGGGCTTATTCGTTCTTCTAATCAAGATGCTTATTGTGTTGACCAAGAGGGGCGTTTTTTCATTGTCGCTGATGGTATGGGTGGTCATACAGGTGGTGAGGAAGCAAGTCGCATTGCTACTCAAGAAATTAAGGGGTATTTAATAGCGCATTGGGATTCTCCTAATTCTGGGCAAGAATTACTACAGCAAGCTCTATTTAAAGCAAATGAGGCAATTTTGCTTGACCAGCAGAATAATCCTGAACGTGCTGATATGGGTACAACTGCTGTAGTAGTGATTTTTCGCCCAGGTGAAGTTCCTTGGTGCGCTCACGTCGGGGATTCCCGTTTATACCGCTTTCGACAATCTCAGTTAGAACAAGTTACAGAAGACCATACTTGGGTAGCACGCGCTCTGAAAATGGGTGATATTACTCCAGAAGAAGCCAGGATGCATCCTTTTCGTCATGTATTATCCCGTTGTTTGGGGCGTGAAGACTTAAGTCAAGTTGATGTCAAGCCACTCGATGTCAAAGCAGGCGATCGCCTATTGTTATGTAGCGATGGTTTGACTGAAGAACTTGTTGATGATAAAATTGCTCACTACTTTCAAGAATCCGCCATGCTAGAAAAAGCTGCTGTTTCTCTGATTGAGGCAGCAAAAGAGCAGGGTGGGCACGATAATATTACTGTTGTTATCGTCGCACTTGACTAGTGAGTAGGGGGAACAGGGGAGGTAGGGGGAGGAATACTATCCAAATTGTATTGGAACCACTTTAAGAGTACATATACTCATCAAAATTGTTCAAGCTGAGCATTTTTACTGTACACAACTTGATACAAATACTTTTAACCTCCAAATGTAATTTTGGAGGTTAAATTTTACTATTTTAGTTTATTGACATCTTGCACATAATCATGTAAAGCGAATATAATTCATTCAAATTAACCCTACTTAGTCATTCTGGCAAAGTAGAGTGTAAAAAGTCCTAAACATTCCCGAAATCGACTAACACCGACGTGGGGTGTATATCAGTAGGACGAAGTGCAGCAGATACTATCACAAAAAGTACCACTTGGGATATGGGCAATTTGTCAAATAATTGTTATCTTTTTTAATACAAGGTACAAACGTACGACAAATTGCACACCCAATACTACCACTGGGTATCATTACCAACGAAATAGCCCTTCTACATTACTTTCGCGTTGTTTTTGGAGTTAAATATGAACCAACCTATCCAACTGACCTTAGAGCAGCAATTCAGTATCCACTCTTTTGCCAGTCAAGTGCAAGGAATGAGCCATGATCAAGCTAAAGACTTTTTAGTCAAGCTTTACGAGCAAATGGTTGTACGGGAAGCAACTTACAAAGAACTTCTTAAGCACCAATGGGGCTTAGATTCTGGCTCCGCTTTGGCATAATAGAGTCGCTCTTATGTCGCAGTGGACGACCTCCTTCTCTCGCTTCGTTCCAAAGAGGAAAAGAGCTGGGGATGTCGGGGCGGTCAATGCGCTTTCAAGTCGAAACCGAAATCTAATTAAAGTTATTCTCAAGAATTAATTGGCTGCATCTCCATGTAGTCTGAATTTATAATCACAATTAGTTAAGTTAACCTTATGCATTCCAAATTTACCTCACCCAAAAAAATGGGTGGGGTATCCACGTGCGTAAGAATTGACCTCAGCATACCTAATGGATATTACAAAGACCTTACTTAACTCAGGATTTGTTGAATCAGTATTTTTTGCATTTATATTTTTTATATCTATTCTTCGTGAATATGTAACTAGTTTGTTAACAAAAATTAATATTCAGTGTAATAAATCTCCATGTTTTCTGGGATTTTTTAATACAAGTAAAATTTATACATAAGAGAGACTACCCATCGGGTCGTCTGTACAATCTTGAAATAGCACAAACAAAGACTTTTTTCTCATTGGTAATTAAAATACTACGTAAAATCCGTAATCTGGATCACAGAACCTGAATAACTATTCGGTACTTTATTCAGGTCAATATAAAATGGTTACAAATACAATCAACGACCCGACTTTAAAGCTTGGTTCTCAAGGCGAAGAAGTTAAAGAATTACAACGATTGTTAAATTCTAGAATTCCTAGTGTAGATGCGATTGTAGTTGATGGTATATTTGGGCTTCAGACACAAGCAGTCTTGGCAGTCGTTCAGTACCAATTTCTTCTTCAACGAGATGGTATTGCTGGATCACTGACTTGGAAATCTCTCCGTGCCAATGCTCCTGTTGATAAACCGACTTTATGTCGTGGGAGTATTAACGAACAAGTATCAATAGTTCAGCAAGTTCTGAAAGCAGGAAAATACTACATTGGATTAGTAGACGGTAATTTTGGTAATAAAACTGAAGCCGCAATCAAAGCTTTGCAGAAAGATAAAAAACTAACAGTAGATGGTATTATTGGTGATCAGACTTGGAAAGCTCTGAGTGATTTAGCTACCTTCTTGTCTGTTGATTAAATATTGTTCATAGCCAACTTCGTTTAATGTGGCTTGTTTTCCCATCACTGATTGATTCAAAGATTGGCGGTACTGTTGGATTTTTTGCAGTAATTCTGGTTTCTGGGTGGCAAGTATTTGTAGTGCTAAGAGTCCAGCATTTGTGGCATTACCGATTGCCACCGTAGCAACTGGAATCCCAGCAGGCATTTGTACAATTGAATATAAAGAGTCTACACCTTGTAAATATTTACTGGGTACAGGAACACCAATCACTGGTAGTGGAGTTAAAGATGCGACCATTCCAGGAAGGTGAGCAGCACCACCTGCACCTGCAATAATTACTTTAATACCAACTTGGTGGGCAGATTTTGCATACTCTACCATCCGTTCTGGTGTCCGGTGAGCGCTAATAATCTCGACTTCACACGCTATACCAAATTCATGACAGATAGCGATCGCGCTTTGCATAATGGGCAAGTCGGAGTCACTACCCATAATAATACTAATAGGGGGTTTCATAAGGGGAGAGGGGGAGGGGTATGGAACTGTAACTTAATTTCTACCCACTTCTACCCATTACTACTCATTTTTGGTTTCGTTTTTCATACTTGTTCGGTTTTTGTACGGTTTTCACTACTTTTGCTTCAGTCATAGATTGGGGA
>Ga0224723_1000517_pt1 | contig 26389 bp, 22 predicted proteins | sample Balambano_FR2_Me_FD_161647 | JGI IMG/M metagenome (GOLD analysis project Ga0224723, IMG submission 161647) | Freshwater sediment microbial communities from Lake Towuti, South Sulawesi, Indonesia - Balambano_FR2_MetaG | ecosystem: Environmental > Aquatic > Freshwater > Lake > Sediment | place... | reverse complement strand
CTCGGTGAATGCGCCGCTGGTCGTGACTGTGCTGGATGTCATCCCGCTGCTGATTCCGGATTACGCTGCCACGCTGCCCGCCCGCCTGTATACGTCGCTCGTCACCGCTGCCACACGCGGCGCGGCGCATGTCATCACCATTAGTAACGCCGCCAAGAGCGACATCGTGAAACACATCGGGTTCCCTGCCAAGCAGATCACCGTGACGCATCTGGCGGCGGACGAGGCATACCACCCGCGCATGGGTGCCGAGCGCGATGCGGCAGTGCGCAGCAACTACGATCTGCCAGAACGCTTTGTGCTGTACATGGGCGGCTTCGATGTGCGCAAGCAGGTCAACCGACTGCTGCTGGCGTACACCTATGTTGGTCCGGCGGAGGGTCAGGACGCGCCGCTGGTGATCGCCGGACGCGAACCAGCGTGGGGAACACCGATGTTTCCCAACCTGCGCCAGTATGCGCGTGAACTTGACATCGAAGACTATGTACAGTGGATCGGCTATGTCGATGAGGCGGACAAGCCATCGCTGTACCGTCTGGCGAGCGCGTTCGTATTTCCGAGCATTGCTGAAGGCTTCGGTTTGCCCGTCATCGAAGCGATGGCGAGCGGTACACCCGTCGTCGCTTGCGATATTCCGGTGATGCAGGAGGTCAGCGGCGACGCTGCTTATCTGGTGCAGCCGGACAGCGAGCGACAGATGGGCGCGGCGATTCTGGCGCTGCTGCTGCAAGCCCCGCTGCGCGAGCAGATGATCCAGCGTGGGCTGGCGCAATCGACGCGCTTCAACTATCGCAAGACCGCGCGCGAAACGCTGTCGGTGTACGAGCGCGTGCTGCGGGAAACGCAGCGATAAGTGGTGACTCAAATTTAAACCACGCGCGCTTCGTAGTCCGTGAACACCTCGCCGACGCTGGCATTGCCGCCGCAAATGAGCGCAACCGGTGCGTTGCACTCGCTGACGCTGACCACGCCCGCGCGCAAGGCAGCGATGACGGCTGCGCCAGACGGCTCGACAAGCTGGTTAGTGTGCGTCCATAACCAGCGCATGGCGTCTACCATCGCGCGATCATCCACCAGCACCAGCTCATCCACATACTGCGCGGTCAGGGCGCGTGTGCGCTCGCTGACGGCGCGCGGGGCGAGCGTATCGGCAATCGTGCGCACGCCGGGCAGTTCAACCACCCGCCCGGCATCCACCGCCGCCATCATCGATGCCGCGCCGACGGGTTCGACGCCGATGATGCGCACTTCCGGCTTCACCTGCTTGATGACATCGGCAATCCCGGCGATCAAGCCGCCACCGCCAATCGCGATCAGCACACCATCGATGTCTGGCACATCTTCCAGCAGTTCCAGCCCAATTGTGCCTTGCCCCGCCAGCGTGCGTTCAGCATCGAACGGATGAATGTATTCCAGCCCGTTGGCGACGGCGTAGACACTGGCGGCGGCATGGGCGTCATCCCAGTTGATACCATGCTGAACGACCTGCGCGCCCCACGCCTTGACGCGCGCCACGCGATCTGTCGTTGCCGACGCCGGCAGGTAGACCGTCGCGTGTAAGCCGAGCCGCCACGCTGCATATGCCACTGCCAGCCCATGATTGCCGCCAGACGCGGTGACAACGCCGCGCTCGCGTTGGGCAGGCGTCATTTGCAGCAAGGTATTGAAGACGCCGCGCGGCTTGAACGAGCCGACGACCTGCATGTTCTCCAGCTTGTAGCGCAGCTGCGGCGGCATTTCGTCCGAGAGCGGCGGCTGCGGCAGCACGGGGGTGTGGCGGATGTAGGGGCGGATGCGTTCACGCGCGGCGCGGTAGGTATCGAGGGGCAGTGAATAAGCGGTCATAATGCGTTACTTTCGGGGCGGTAAGCGCGGGCGACAAAGGCAGACTGGATCGTCTGCGGCGTGTGCGGGTCAGGATAATGTTCGGCAATGTAGGTTTCGAGCGCGCGGATGCCGTTCGCCAGTTCGTCATCGCTCATACGCCAGGTATGCGACCACAGGCGGCGGCGCAGCCCGTCCACATACTCACTGGGCGCACGCTGAGTCATGAAGGGCAGTGTGTGCGTATCACCGACAGGCTGCCAGCCATTGTTTTCCAGCATCGTCTGGCGCTCGTCCCACTTCACGCCGACTTCTGCGCCGCGTCCTGCACCTGTCGCCGCGCGCCATGCCTCGTCCAGCTCATCGGCATGGTCGCGCTTGTTCCAGCCGTGAACCAGCACGCCGCCGGGTTTGAGGACGCGCGCCGCCTCGCGCAGTGCCGCCTGATAGCCCGCCACCAGATGGAAGATGTGGACGGCGATCAGCGCGTCATAACGGGCACTGGCAAAGGGCAGCCGCGTGATGTCGCCCTGGCAGACGGCGAGCGGCTCGTCGGTGCGTTTCGCTTGCAGGCGACCCATCATTGGCAGCGAGAGGTCTACGCCGTTGATATGACGGACACGACGCGCCAGCGGCAGGGCGATGCGCCCGGTGCCAATGCCAATTTCGAGCAGGTCGCTCGCGCTGCTGAGTGCGCCCGCCTGCACGATGAGATCGGCAACCTGCGTTTCGACGCCGGGCGGAAAACCGCGCGTTTCATCATAGAAATCGACGGCGCGATCAAAAGCGACAGAGGTGGTAGGTGTCATGGGCAGCACTTTGCAGATGTCTATGAACGCGGTATGGTTCAGGATAGCGCATCTTGTAAAATGTCGCCAATAGGGGCAGGATGTATCCTGCCCCGTAGATAATTCCGAAAGCAGTGGCAGGATGTATCCTGCCTCTACACTACAGTTTGCATACAACGAGAGAACGCATGAGTTACGACCCCAATCTGGAAGATACCCGTCCCCAACCCGCCGTTCAATCTCCAGCGCATGATATGACGCCCGGCGAAGTCTATCGCAGCAGTTCCGAAGATCGTCCCGCCCGGCGCGGCGGCTGCGGGCTGCCCGTGCTGGGCTTGTTCGCGCTCGGTCTGGTCAGCCTGATCATCGTCGCATTGGCGACGGCGGCAGGCTGGGCAACCGGGCAGCGGGCAGCGGCGGGGTACGCCAATGCCACACAGAGCGCCGTGATCGCCGACCAGATCAACCGCCTGCCGGGGGACATCACCAATCGCAACAGCCTGCTGGTGAATGCGCGGCTGCAATTCCTGGCAACACTGACGCCCGGCGTGCCGGAAGTCGGCGCTTTCAGCCAGACGGCGACCGCGCTTCACAACAGCCTGCTGGCAACCGCCACCCCCGCGCCGACACAAACGCCGGCTGCCACAACCGCCGCGACGAGCGAAGCGACGCCTGCGATTGTCGAAACCGACGGGGCGTTTGATTTGCCCGCGCTGCTGCAAGAAGCGCAAACGCTGGTAGACAGCGGACAATGGGCGGATGGGATTGCGCTGCTCGACGCGATTGCGGGCATTGACCCGACGTTTGAAGCGGCGCGCGTGCGTAATCTGCTGGCGCTGGCGCTCAACAGATATGCGCGCGAACTCTACAATACCTATCAGCCGGGCGGTGGCGGGCGGCTGGCAGAAGCGATTGTCGTCAGCGACCGCGCCGATCAGCTGGGCGTTCTGGCGGGCAGTCTGGCGGTGGAGCGTGAGGCGGCGCAGTTGTACCTGGATGCGCGGCGCAGCATCGGCTTGGAGCCCTTTCGGGCAATTCCTCTGCTGGAACGACTGTACGGGTTGGGACGGGGGCGCTACTACGAAGAAGCACGCCAACTTCTCCACGACACCTATGTGCTGTTGGGTGATAACGAAACCGGGCGTAACGAACACTGCCCGGCTGCCAACTTCTACCAGAGCGCCGTGAATTACCTGGCGAATAACAACACGATTGCCAAACGCAATAACGCCAATACGCTGTGCGCCCAGGCGACGCCGGTCGGGACGCCCGCGCTGCCGAACCTGACGCCGATTGCGCCGATTGGTGTGCCGGGGACATAAGTGAGTACAGAGTACAAAGTGCAAAGTGCAAAGTACATTCATACTCTGTCGCGTCCATGCGCAGAACTGACCTCTCACTGCGTACTCATGGCGCATTCACGGGGGTTTTAATGGCGCTGATTTATCTTTAGGGTAGATGAACCTGAGGGATTTGAGCATTTATTGTAAGTCTCAGGTTCCGGGCAAAAGGTAACACTGACGCCCTTCCCTCTGAAAGCCGCCCTGTGTGTCCCCCCTCACACAGGGCGGTGCAGTTTTAAACCGTCCTTACCCTTATTCAACCTGTGCAACATGCGTCACCTTATTGACGCTTTGCTAACCCGATGGTTAAACTAGAGTGTGTATCGTTACGTTCCCTGTGCGCACCCGTACATCCGCGCACGTTTATTCTGTCACCACCTACATAAGGGGGCATTATGCTCGATCGTTCGACGCGAACGCTTCTGGCGGTCGGTTTCCTGCTGGCAGCAGTGCTGGTCACGCTCTGGATGATCGTGCGCCAGCGTCCGATAGAAGAATGGTGGCTGCCGCTTCTGCTGTGGCTGCTTGGCTTGCTGCTGGTGTGGTACTGGCAGCGTGGCGATAAAGGGGATGCGGTTGGCATGGAAGTCTCGCCGCCTGCCGCTGCCGCAGCGCCCGCCCTGCGCGTGCGTGAGCTGGTCGTGAGCGATGCGCCCGCTGCGCTGCCCGCGCCTGCTGCCTTCGTCGCCAAAGTGGACGCGCCGCCCGTCGTCAGCGAAGAGGCGCAAGCGGTCGAAGAGATGATCGACGAAGAAGCCACGCCTGAACCTGCCGTTGTCGTCGCCAGCGTGACCATGCCAGAAGTCGCTGCTGTGGAAACTGCGCCCACCGCGCCTGAGCCAGCGGTTGCCGTATCCACCGTGTCGATGCAGGAAGCGGATGTGACAGAAGCGCCCGCTGTGAATGTCGCGACCTTCGCCGCAGCGGAAACGGTCGCTGACCCTGCTGACGATCTGCTCGTGATTGAAGGCATTGGTCCACAGATGAATGCCGCACTGATTGCGGGCGGCATCGGCACGTATCGCAAGGTGGCGGATGCCAGCGTGCAGGAGTTGCGCGCGGCGATTGAGGCGAAAGGGCTGCGCTTCGCACCCAGCCTCGTCAACTGGTCGAAGCAGGCGCGCTTCCTGGCGGACGGCGATCAGGCAGGGTTTGAGCAGTATCGCGATTATCTGCTGCGCGGGCTGGAGCCGGGTCAGGTGGTCGATCAGAATTACAACGTGACCTTCAAGGCGGCTGCCGTCGCCACGATTGACGAGCCAGCCACAACCGCCGACGATACGGCTGCTGCCAAGCCCAAAGCCAGCCGCAAGCGCGCGGCAGACGACCCGCCAAAGGCAGAAGCCGCGCCTGTCGTGCCGGACGATCTCAAGCTGGTGGAAGGCATCGGTCCCAAGATGGAGAAAGCGCTGCACAATGCGGGCATCCTGACGTTTGGGCAGCTTGCCGCCGCGACAGAGCCGCAAATCCGCGCGGCAGTCGAGGCAGCCGGGATGCGTTTCGCTCCCAGCATCCCGACCTGGGCAAAGCAGGCGCGCTATCTCGCAGACGGCGATACCGAAGGGCTGACGGTGTACCAGAACCAGCTGACCGCCGGACGCGAGGGGTAGGCTATATCGCCTGACCTCACTCCTGACCCCTCTCCTTTGGAGAGGGGCGCACAACTCGGCGGGAGACCGGGGCTAACCACTCGTCATCACTGCCGGCAGATGCAGCCGGAACGTCGTGCCTGTGCCGACCTCGCTTTCGACAGATACGCTGCCGCCATGCAGTTGCATCACGCGCCGCACAATCGTCAAGCCCATGCCAGCGCCACCGTCACTCTGGGTGCGCGCTGCGTCCGCTTTGTAAAAATGATCGAAAATGCGCGCCAGATGTTCCGCCGGAATCCCTGTGCCGTGATCCTCGACATCGACAATCACCTCACTGCCGGAACGGAGGGCGCGTACAAAGATATGCCCGCCTTCCGGCGAAAATTGCACGGCGTTATCGATCAACTGTTGGAGTGCCATACTCAGGTAGTCAGGGTCGCCCTGAATTTCAGGGAGCGCCGCCGCGAATGCCGTTTGCACATGAACATCCCGTTTTCGGATCACATACTGGCTGACGGCAGCGCGAATCCAATGCTCAACTGCAATCGTCTCCATCTCAAGCCGACTCAGTTGGTCGAGCTTTGCCATATCATGCAATTGTGTGATCATCGCACTCAGGTGCTTGATCTGATCCTGTGCCAGCGCCGCGTGCTTTTTTCGCGCCTCTTGGTCATCAATGCGTCCCATCAAATGGAGTTGTACCCCAATCACGGTAAGGGGGGTGCGTAGTTCGTGCGAGGTGTTGGTGATGAACCCGCCCAGCAGCTTGATGCGTTCACGCTCAATTTGCAGCTCGATCTGGCGTTGTTCCAGCATTTTGCGCTCGGTAATATCGCTTAGAATGCCTTCGACACGGAGCAGGTTTTGCTCGGCGTCATAAATGTGCCAGGCGCGACTGTGAACCCAGCGTATGGTGTCATCAGGATGCATGACACGATACTCAATGTCCACACGTCCGCTCTCCGGGATGTTCTCAAATGCTTCCAGCAGTTCAGGCAGATCATCCGGGTGAACAATCTTCAGACGTAAATCGGCATCTTGCTGGAAAGTCGTCAGGGATCTGCCCAGAATACGTTCGCCCGCCGGATTCATGTAGGTGATGTGATTGCCCGGCATCTCCATTGACCACACGCCATCGTCAATCGTCTCAAAGATGCTGCGCAGCCGCGCCTCGCTTTGCTGCAACGCAGCTTCCATATGACGCACGGGGGTGATGTCTGTAAACGATGCGACCACGGCATAAGGTTGTACGTCATTGGGCTGAAACAGAGGCTGCGCGTTGACGAGAATCCATGTCAGCGTGCTATCGGGCTTATGCACCCCCATGATCACATTCAGGACGGGTTTGCCTGTCTGCAGCGCTACCATTGTCGGGTGTGTTTCGCCCGGAAATGGTGACAGGTCTTCATGCACCGCACGCCAGAGCGGGTCAATCGATGTGCGTCCGGTCATTTGCTCAACCGTTAACCCAAGAATACTTTCTGCTGCGGTGTTGCAGGTGCGGATGTAGCCTCCGCTGTCCTGCACGACAATGCCTTCTGACATGGTGGTGACGACCGAGCGATAGCGGGATTCGCTTTCCGCCAGCGCGTCATGTGCCTGTTTAAGCGCTGTCACATCGCGTGCGGTCGCATAGATAAGCTTGCCATTGGGCAATGAGCGCCATTCAATAAATCGATAGCTGCCATTCTGATGCCGATAGCGATTGGTGAAGCTCTGCACCGGCGTCTGAGCGTTCAGTGTAGACAGCGTGTCCAATGTCGATTGCAGGTCGTCAGGATGCACGAATTCTAGAAAGCGTTTGCCTTCAAGCTCCTCAAGCGGATAGCCCAGCGCTGTTTTCCATGCCGGGTTGAGTTTCAGAAAATACCCGTCAATGCTGGCAATACACCACAGATCGAGCGACAGGGCAAAGAAATGTTCGAGTTCGGCGTACTTCTCCAGTAACTCGGCGGCAATACGTTTGCGTTCGGTAGTGTCCTGCGCTATACCCAGGATTTGCGTGACTTTGCCTTCCGCATTGCGTTTGAACACCCCGTCGCGGCTGGACAACCAGCGCCATTCGCCGTCTTTGTGGCGCATCCGGTATTCGGTTTCGATAAACTCGCCTTCGCTCATTGTGTCAAAGCGTCGATTGCGTTCAGGCAGCCTCGCCAGATCGTCCGGGTGCATGATAGTTGCAAACAGAGCATTGCCCATTGCCTGGATTTCGTCACCGGAGTAGCCCAGCCAGCGTGCCACTTCCTGATTGACATACACGTTGCGGGCTTGATGCAGGTCATACACATAGACGATATCGGGAATCATGGCGGTGATTCGTTCGGCGAAGTGGTGTGCCTCCAGAATACGGTCGTAAGCAAGGTCTTTATCAAACGACGGCACCACCAGCGCCAGCAGGCGCTGAAAGGCGGCTTCATCATGGCTGCATTCTCGCAGTATAAGGATGACAGATTCGGGTAGAGACATTGGAAGTTTAAGCTTAGGACAAATGTGTGAAGAACGCTGGCAGATGATGAAAACAGTATACAGGCACTTGCGTGCAATATGCCCTTAACGTTCCTTTCTATCAATCTTCATCCCAGAACGTCAACTGTCGCGCGCTTGTATCGTGTTTGCGTCTGCGCGGTGGGCGTGGCGGCTGCGGGCGGCGGCTGGCATAGCGCGCCAGCACCGCCTGCGTTTCTGCGATGGTATCAGCGCGGTCGCGAACTTCCTTAATCCGCGTGCGTGCTGCATGATACGCCGCCTCATGTTCGACAATCGGCGCAGGGTAATGCTTGCCGATCACACAGCCAAGTTTGCGCTGCATTTCGGTCGGCATCAGCCAGGGCATGTGGATAAACGAGTCCGGCACGGCACGCAATTCAGGCACATAGCGGCGAATGAAAATTCCCTTCGGGTCGTGATCCTGCGCCTGCTTGGTCGGGTTATAGATGCGCAGCGTCTTGTTGCCTGTCGTGCCGCTCTGCATCTGAAACTGCGCGATGTGTATCCCCGCTTCGTAGTCCAACCACACGCATGGGCGCGCTGTCGCAAGCGCTTGCCAGGGCAGCCATAGATCGTGCGCCGCAAACGAAACGATCATCGCTCGCATTCGAAAGTTGAGCCAACCCGTATCCATCAACGCGCGCATACAGGCATCCACGAACGGATACCCTGTCTGCCCATGCGTCCAGGCGTCGAGCCGCGCCGGGTCATACGGGTGGCGCAGTTCGTCGTACTGGTGCACCAGACTTTCAAACTCAATGCGCGGTTCGTCTTCAAGTTTCTGAATGAAGTGGCAATGCCAGTGCAGTCGCTCGTCAAACGCGCGCAGCGAACGCAGCCAGGGGCTGTCCGGGTGATCAGCGCGCAGTTGTGCCGCGCGTGCCCGTGCCGTTTGCACGACTGTTTTCAATGAGATTGTGCCATGCGCAAGGTGAGCGCTCAATCGGGAGCAGGCATTCTCTGCGGACAGCGGCGACGACATCGAACGGTAGTACCATGCGCCACGCTGATGCAGGAAGGTGTTCAGCGTCGCCTGCGCTGCCCACTCGCCGCCGGACTGTGCTGATATGCGCACGTCTTCCGCAAGACCGAGCGTGTGATGCGTTGGCAACTCGCCAACATCAATGTCTGGCAGCGGCGTCAACCGCTCGACATCAGGTGTCAGCGGCTGCGCCATGCGCGCTTCCCACAGGTCGCTCCACCCATCGCGCGAAGGCAGGCGACGCCCGACGCCCGTTTGTGGATATTCGCCAAAGGGGATGCCATGTGCTTTCGCCCACCGCCGCACGGCGCGGTCGCGGGCATAGGTGATGGCATTGCCCGTCTCCTCATGCGCCCATAACCCATTAACCGTATAGGTCTGGCGCAGGTGTTCCAGTACTGCGACTGCCTCGCCCACCCGGACAATCAACGGCTGCCCTAGCCGTGCCAATCCGTCACGCAGTTCTTCCAGGCTGGCGCGAATGAACGTCCAGTGGCATGGATCATAGTCACGCGCATGAATGACCGATGGTTCGACAATATAGAGTGGTAGGACAGCACCGCGTTGCGCGGCTTCGTAAAGCGGGCGATGGTCGCGCAACCGCAGGTCGCGCTTGAACAAGACAATCTCAACAGGAACGGTCACTTGTTATGCTTTCCACTCAGGCGATTGGCAGAGTGTAGCACGGATGGTGGGCATCAAAACGAGTGAGGTGGTGGATAGAGCGCCTATGCCGTCGGTTGGACGCCGTGCAACCGCTCGAAGTGTGTCTTCGTGATGCGGTACTTGACCAGCCGCGTATCGTAATAGCGCTGGGTGTAGCCCTCGAACGTCATGCCGATGCGTTCCATGACGCGGCGCGAGGCGCTGTTTGCGCCGAACGCCAGCGCGATGATGCTCTCAAAGTCATGCGTCACAAAGCCATAGCGCATGATCGCCAGCGCCGCTTCTGTCGCATACCCTTTGCCCCAATGTGCCTTGCTCAACGCATAGCCGACTTCAACCGAGTCGGTGACGAAATGCAGCCCGACATGCCCGATCAGTGCGCCGGTCGTCTTGTCCATCAGCGCTTCAAAGCTGTAGCCCTGCTGTTCGCCGTGATCGATGAAGTAATTCAGGATGCGGATCGTATCGACGCGTGGCAGGGCGCGCCCGGCGGGCAGGTAGCGCATGACGTCGGCGTCGCTGTGGATGGCGGCGTGGTAGGCATCGACATCCTCAAGCGTGAACGGGCGAATGCGCAGGCGTTCCGTCTCGATGGTCGGCAGCGGCTTGGGCGTAGACATCTCTGTCTGCATGGAGCGCTCTCGTGATGACGACAATCATGAAAATAGTGTAACACGGGTGGATATGAACTAATCGAGTACAATTGGCAACATACGAAATGTTTGAACCGCAAAAACGCGGAGATCAGAATACACTTCTTGGCGTCCTTTGCGTCTTGGCGGTTTAATTAAGTGAGCGGAAGTCACTCAGCATGGCGCAGGTAATCACAGCGATGATCAGCAGCACCGCGCTCGACCTGGAGGAGCATCGCAAGGCGGCCATGGACGCCTGCCTGAGCCTGCGGATGCTGCCTGTGATGATGGAGCATCTGCCCGCCAGTGCCACGCACGCCATCGAAGCCTCGCTCAAGATGGTCGATGAGTCGGACATCTTCATCGGCATTATCGCCAATCGCTACGGCTACATTCCCGACGGACATGAACAGTCGATCACTGAGATGGAGTACGAGCGCGCCCGCAGGCGCGGCATTCCCGTCTTCATGTTCATCATTCACGATAGTTATCTGGCGACACAGCCAGAGATTGAAGCAGCGGAGAAGGTGGCGCGGCTGGATGATTTCAAACAGCGCTTGCAGGAAAGCCATATCATCAGAGCGTTCACATCCCCGGACAACCTGCGCGCCAACCTCGTCACCAGCCTGACACAGCAATTGCCCGATCTGGCAGGGCGCTACGATGCCCAACGCCTGACAGAAGCGCACCAGTTCACGCCGACGCTGCGTGAACAGTTTGCCCAGGCGCACAAGACGATTGACGCGCTGACCGCTGACCAGTACGCCATGATGCAGGCGTTGCGCTACCAGCGGCGCATGGCGATTGCAGGCTGCGCCGGGTCGGGCAAGACGTTGCTGGCGGCGGACAAAGCGATCCGGCTGGACGAAAGCGGGCAGCGCACGCTCATCCTCTGTCACAGCCGCTATCTGGCGCAGCATATCCGCACGCTGACGCAAGGCACAGGCGTGAAAGTCAACTATTTCACCGCCTGGGTGCATGACATTCTTGGTCAGCGCGTGCTGCCGGGTAGCGATGTCTGGTCGCACTTTGAAGAACCGAGCGATGCCGAAATCGAAGCGGCGTTTGACATCCTCGTCGCGTCGAACGAGCGCTATGACGCGATCATCGTGGACGAGGGGCAGGACTTCCGCGAGGAATGGTGGCTGCTGGTGGAGGCAGCGCTACGCAGCCCGGAGACGAGCATCCTTTATGTCTTCCACGATGATAACCAGGCGCTGCTGCCGTATCGCTCGAAGTACCCGCTGATCGAATCGCCAATGGTGCTGTCGAAGAACTGTCGCAACGCCGGAGCCGTCTTTGAAGTCGTGCGCCGCTTTCACCCGCAAGCGCCCGATCCAACGCTCGGCTTGCAAAAGATGGGTGTCGCCAAAAAGTGGGTTTATGAACGCGGCTTCGAGATGCCCGCCCTCAAGGCGGCGTTGACTGAGATGAGCGCTGTGCTGCCGCGCGAAAAGCTGATCGTGTTGACGACCGAGCCGGACCCGATTGAAGAGACACTGCTCTATCGCAGCCGCCTCGAACTGCCGCTGGCAATCGCACGCTGGCAGGATTTCGTCGTGCAGTACCTCAACCAGTTCGCGCGCTTTGATGTGCCGTTAAGCGAAAGCGAAACTCCGACCGAGGGGGATGTAGCGGTGGTGATGCGCTTCGCCAGCGCGCACTACCCGGCGATCTGGGAAAGCCCGGACAAGCTGCGCAAGAAACACAACTGGACGTGGATCGAAAGCAACGGCGGGCTGACCGTGCGCGGCAGCTACCGACTCGGCTATTTCCTGACACCACAATGGGCGGCGGAACTACCAAAGCCGCAGACACGCACCTACACGCTGACGCAAACGGACAGCATCGCCGAAAACGAAATCCGCTTCTTCACCGTCTCTGCCTACAAGGGCTTGGAGGCGGACGGCGTGATCCTGTTCATCCCCGCACTGCAGGCGGAGCTTGCCGCGATTACGTATGTCGGGGCGTCGCGGGCGCGGCTGGCGCTGCACATCGTTGCCGAAAAGAGCGCGCTCAAGCATGTCCCGTACATGCGCGCGGTGTGGGATTAAGCGAGAAGCGGTCTATCGGTTGCGTATGTACTGGGCAATAGGGCAGATGTTGATTTCAAATCAACATCTACCTTCACTCACTGGTTTTCCCTCCAGAACGTCTCGATAGACGCGACCAGTTCGGCGCTGTGCGTCCATAAGAGCGTATGACCCGCGCCTTGGATGATGTCGAGCGTCGCATTGGGGATGCTGTTGCGCAGCAGGTACGCATGATGCAGCGGCACAGCCCTGTCCTGCGCGCCTGCTATAATCAGCGTCGGGCAGCGAAGTTCACGCAGCCAGCCACGACTATCGAACGTTTGCAGCGCGTGAATCGATGCCAGCGCTTGCGCCTTGCCGTTGGCAGCGATCATCGCGCGCAGGTGTTCCGCCTGTTCCGCTGTCAGTTCACCGGCATTCTCCGCCATCAAACGAGCGACACTCTCAACCCCCAGCAGCCGCACCAGCGCGGGCATGAGTGCGCCTTCAATGCGTTCGCGCCAGGTCAGCATGTTATGGGCATAGGTGCAGACGAGGATTAGGCGGCGCACACGTTCCGGGTAATCATGTGCAAACTGCTGCGCCGTTGCCCCGCCCTGCGAATAGCCGAGCACATCCGTCTGCGCAATGCCGCGATCATCCAGCAGTTCCGCAAGATCGCGGGCGTGCTGCTGCGGCGTGTATGGGGGTGGCAGGTGCTGGCTGTTCCCATGCCCGCGCAGGTCCGGCACAATCACGCGCCGCGCCGCCAACAACGGCAGCAGCGGATCGAACATTGCGCCGCTCACCATCAACCCATGCACCAGCAGCAGCGGCTCACCCGTCCCAACGTCGCGAAAGAAAACCTTTGTAGCTGACATCTTTCAGCCCTACATATCAGCATTTTCTATAGCCTACAATAGTTGGGTATTATGGAATGCTGTTATCCAGCATCTCTTCTCATGACGATTGTCATCACCGATGCCCACACTGCTGCGCCACCGCTCCAGCCTGCGTCATTGGCAATCGCTTAAACTTACAGCCCCGCCCGCTTCAACTCATCATGCAGTGCGCGCAGGCGTGGGTATTCGGCGCGTATGTCTGTCATAAGCTTCTGCCACATCGCCAGATCGCCTATACGCTTGTATAGCACCTGGGCTTTACCCAGATACAGCGCGGCAGTGGCATAAGCATCATGGTTGCGCTGCTCAATACAGCGGCGCGCGTGCTGGACAAAGACCGGAATGGCGCGTTCCGGGCGGGCGATAGCGGAATGCTCGGCGACAGTCAGCGCCAGTTCGTTGCCCATCATGCCAAAGCCGACATAACGCACAGCTTGGCTGTTCGTCTTTTCCAGCCATGACCATGCTGCATCCCATTCTTCTTCGATCAGCGCGATGCGTGCCAGCATGTCGAAGCGACGTTCCTGTTCCAACAGATTATGGACCTGCTTGCGCAAATCATCCCACTTGCTGTGTTTCTGTGCCACTTCGCGCAGGGCGGTATAGGCTTCCGGCGTTGGCGCGTGCTTGACGCGCTGGAACTGCCAGTCCATAAGAGCGCCGTCATCACCCATCGCCTTTAACTGAACGAGCAGCCAGTCGAGCAAGTGGGCGTCATACTTGTTCTGCAAAGTGGTTTGTGCCAGCCGCACGGCATCATCGCCCAGCCCCGCGCTGACGAGGCGCGGGAGGATGAGCGCCCGTTCCGATGGCGCAGTGATATGCTGCTCAGCCACCGCCAGCGCTTCCTGCGGGCGCTCCAGCAGCAGCAGCTTGTTGATAAGCAGCACATACATCCCGTTTTCGCGCAGCCGCGCCAGCACCACCTCGGGATCGACATTATCCATATCATCGAGCTGGATGCGCAGCGCCTCATATGCTTCCATGCCCCAGCGTCCATAGGGCGATTGCGCCTTGCGCTGCTCCGCCGCGACGATCTGGTTGCGCAGCCCGGCAATATCTGGCTGGCGCGCATAGGTCACGAGCCAGTCAGACACCTCATCGCCGACGCCAATGCCGCCCTCGTCCACATCCCAGATGAAGGCGCGCAGGAGCGTGTTGAGGACCTGCACCCGCAGCGCGTCGTTATCGACAATGCCCGGCTGTTCAAGCGCCTGCGCCAGATCGGTGACAACGCTGTCGAGTGCTGTCACAAATTCGCCTTCATCATCCGACATCGGGTAGCCATCTGTCGTGCATTCTTCGATGATGGCGATGTAGATGTTCGCGGCGTTCTGCCAGTCATTGGCGTCCGCAAACGAATGCCCGTGCTGCGCCAGCGAATAGACGGTCTGCTCGACGCTGTGGTCGCCCCATTCGTGATAGGTGCGCAGGATGCGGCGCAACTGCTGACGCATGTTGGTCGTATCGACGGGCGAGGCGCGCGTCGTCCTGCCGGGGATGGGGCGCTCAACGAGATTTTGCAGATCGGGGTAAGCGGCGACCATCTGCTTGATGAGCGCGAGCAACTGGTCACGGTCGCGATCTTCCAGCAATGACTCGATAGTTGGCTTCTCGACGAACGTCTGGCTCGCAAACAAGTAGGCGTGTAGTACCGCGACGATGTGCTTGCAGTCGCCGCCGTAAGCGTATTCACAGGTGCAGGCAGCGGATTCGATGCCCTTCTTGCCTAACTCAATACGGACAAAGTAGGGATCGGGCTGGCTGCTCGCTTCAACCCACGCTTCCAATGTATCGCCGCGCTTGACGGTATCGAACACAGCGTCACGTTCGTAAAGGTCTTCGCCGCGCGAATAGCTTTGCGGGGTTGCGCGCTCATGGATCGTTTCGTCAGAATAGGGGATTTTGGTCATGATGTTTATTGAACAATTGGTTTAATATAGCCATTTGGCTCATCTATTTTAGAACCAACCGCCCAAGACACAAGGAGTTGCACAGGCATCACCCTCGCGCTGCATCTGCGATGAATACCAGATGCAGGTTGGGGACTCCCGCATCTGGCATCTGGGGGAGAGGAACTGTGCGATTTGCAACCTTAAGGTGCTAGTCGCCCACTGCTGGAATAGCGCGGGCAGTTTCCTGATAGCCCTCTTGCTGGCTCTTCTCGCGAGCAATGGCGTAAATCATGATGCCATAACCACATTTCGCCGCCACGTCCGCAATGCAGTAACCGATCTGCACTGCGATGATGATATTGGTATCGAGCGTTGTACCCACCACAATGGGCAGCAGATAGACGATGGGATAAAAACCCCAGGTCGCCAGCAGCAGCAAGCGAATGTTGCTGAGGAGTTTCTTCGCCTGCCCTGTTTCCTTCTGAATTGCCGGACCCAAACCCACGAAAAGTTCGTAGACGATGTACGCAAACGGAATGGTGCTGATGAAGCCCCACAGCGCGCGCGTGCCGACATCAGTCGAAATTTCGCCCGGATAGCCGAGGATAACCATCAATGCAGCCGCCAGCGCCAACCGGAACGTCAGCGCGCCTTTGACATTTGCTGCCAGCGTCATCACGGCAATCAACTCCGCTACCAGCAACGGTACTGTCAGCAGCCAGTCGATGTAACGATAGGCATCATTGAACGGAATACCGCTGGCAGTGTAGCGCGCCAGCCCATCCTGCGCGGTAGTAATGACGAATGAGGCATCCCAACTCTCAAAGATGCGGAAGTAGTGGTAGCCAGCGATGGCAACGACCAGCGCTGACATGGTGATAGCACCACGATACTGTGGGGCAACACTGTTGCGAGAGAGCAGCAGAAAAATGAACGTAGCGAGCATCGCGGCAAAGGTGAACGAGAATGCGTTATACACCAAGCCGAACTGTTGAAGCGAGAAATCGGGCATACTGCACCTCTAACTCCGGGTTACGTATTTAATTCAAAACGTTCATTAAATTTCGAACGTTTGAAATCATGCTGACTCTGAAAAATGAGAGCGGGAGATACAGAGGCTTAAGGGTAGTTTATAGAGTAGTGCCATCCAGCATCACGTTCGTACAGGTCTTCGCCGCGCGAATAGATTTGCGGCGTCGCGCGCTCATGGATCGTTTCGTTGGAGTAGGGGATTTTGGTCACGTTTATTTTGGATCTGGTACAAGATCAGGTGATTTACGTATTATTCTTGATTGACGACTTAAGCGAACTTGCTCATAGACCGTGCGCAGTTCTTCGATGATTTCGTCCGGTCCGTCTCCTGCAAGCCCTAACGCAGCCGCGCGTTCGGCATCGCGATAGCGTTGCGCTTGCAAGGCAAGCGTTGCTGCACTGCGTAAGAGGATTGAGCGACCGGGTTCTTCAGTCGTCGTTTGTGCAGCGGCAAATTCGCGTTTGAACGCCTCCGCAAACAGCGCCTGTGCGTTTTCGACATCTTCTGCGCGACGCGCCACAAACGCTTTATCGGCTATTTCCATCGCTTCCTGATGAAGCGCTCGTGCATTGCTCATGATTTTCGCGCTATCTGGACTTCAGGACGCCCAAACTCCAATACAATGATCACGGATGGCAAGCTCCATTGATCACTTACGCTTACCTGCTTGAATTTCTTCTTGAGCAGTGTTCGCATCTCAGTATCGCTGCGAGACTGAAGTATTCCTGAAACTTCAAGTCGTGCCGTACCTTTCGGAAAAACCTGATCGCTCTTTTCATAAGTATTGCGCTCAATCAACCAGTAGTCAAACCCCGTACCTTTCACAGAGCGCTCAATAATCGTGTATTCCGTCAGTTCCAATATCAGCAGAATTGCTAATCCAGCAGCCATCGGTAGGACTAATGTTCGGCATCAAAGGCGGCGCGGCGACATGCGCACAATGCCGGGCTTGCCGGAGCATCCGGCAGCGGAAAATGTGGATGTAGACGAGGTGGGGCTGGTGACGGGGCTGATGTGAGGGTGTAGGGGCAGGATGGATCCTGCCCCGCAAACTAAATCCTACGGCATCAATTCCTGGGCGCGCGCCTGCGCATCCTGCATGACAGCCGTCACGTCCACATCGCCTTCGGTTGTGATGGCGGCGAACATCGCGTCCATCATGATCGTCACGATCTGGCGGTAGTTCGGACCGGGCATCGAAGTCCACGCGCGTAGGCGGGTGAGCTGGTCGAGATTGATCGCCAGATACGGGTTTTCTTCCGCGAACGTTTGCAGGTATTCGGGGAACTCCACGATGTCCGGGCGCAACGGCACATAGCCCATGTCTTCGACGATGATCGTGTAGCCCTCATAGCCGGTCGCCCACTTGACGAATTCCCATGCCGCGCGCTGCTTCGCCGGCTCCTGAGCGAAGATGAACAGCGCCGCACCGGAATTAACAGGCGAGGTCGGGCGGTCGCCGAACTGTGGCATGTACGTCGCGCGCAGGTCCCAGCCGCCCGCTTGCGCCGCGCCACTGGAGGCGTTGTAGAGCGCGCTCGATTGCAGGTACATACCCAGCTGACCGCCGAGCCACGCCTCAATCGCTTCGCCTTCGGTGAAGCGGCTGTGCGCACCACTCTGGTACAGATCGCGCCATACTTCGAGTGCGCCGACCGCGCCTGCTTCGCCGAACATCAGCGTCGTGCGGTCTTCCGACAGCACTTCGCCGCCGTTGCTGAAGATCATCGACTGAATGATCCAGTCGGTCGAACCCGCGCCAAACGGACCGGACACATGCACGCCCGTGAAGTCGGTGTTCTCGGCGATCTGGAGCGCTGCCGCGCGTACCTCTTCCCACGTCGTCGGCGGGTTTTCCGGGTCCAGCCCTGCCGCTTCAAAAATCGTGGCGTTGTAGAAGAACATCGGCGTGCTGAACGTGTAGGCAAAGCCGTAGGTTTCGCCGTTGAACTGACCGAGCGTCAGACCATTGGTCGAGAAGCCTTCCAGGTTCGCTTCCCATTCCTCCGGCGGCACAATCGTTTCCAGCGGTACGGGGTTCAGGTTATTGACGATGAAATCGAGGTCGCTGAAGATCAACTGGGCGACATCAACGGGCGTCCCGGCGACCATATCCGCCTGCACCTGCGCCGTCGGCGACTCGGCAGTGACGCGCACGCCTTCCACGACGATGTTCGGATGCGTCGCATTGAAGGTGTCGATCAAGCGCTGTGTGCCTGCGCCGAAAGCGGCGCTGCCGATGTTGTAGCTCTGGAAGCGAATGTTGACGACTTCCCCTTCTGGAATGGTCGGATAGTCCTGCCCGATGACAGTCCCCGCCAGCAGCAGCACTGCCAGCACCAGCAACAAAGCGATCTTGCGAAGCATCCTTCAGTCTCCTGTATGCGAAGCGAACCGGAAAAGATGGCTGTCCCCCGTCATACGTGATGACGTGAAAACACAAATACGAGCAGAACCCTCACCCCAACCCCTCTCCCTCATGGAGAGGGGCTTAATAATTTGCCCCCGCAGAAAAGGGCTTAAACGCCGTTCTTCCCCCCTTCTCCCTCAGGAGAAGGGGATGGGGGATGAGGGTGCCTTGCGTTCTAGCGTAGACCCGACTTGACGAACGAGTCGATGATCTGGCGTTGCAGCACGACGTACAGCAGGAAGATCGGCAGGCTTGTCAGCGTGGCAGCCGCCATCACGGGTCCCCACAGGCTGACTTCGCCCGCCATGAACATTTGCAGCCCGATTTGCAGCGTCGAGCTATCCATGCGCGAACTGACCAGCAGCGGCCAGAAGTATTCATTCCACGAATTGATGAACAGCAAAATGCCGAGTGATGCCACCACTGGGCGCAGATTTGGGAAGATGATGCGCCACAAAATGCCCCAGCTCGTTGCGCCGTCCAGTTGTGCCGATTCGATCAGTTCGCGCGGGAATGAGCGAAAAGACTGTGCCAGCAGCAAAATCGCAAACGCCGAACCGATGTTGGGGATGATGATGCCGAGCGCGGTATTGCGCAGATTCAACTGTGTCAGCAAGACGTAGTTGGGGATCATCGTCGCCTGGAACGGCACGAGCCACGTCAGCGCGAACAGCGTATACACAATTCCGCTGCCGGGGAACTTCCAGCGCGCCAGGGCATAGGCGGCGAGGATGCTTGTCGTCAGTTGGAAACCCGTCTGCATAACGGCGACGAGGATCGTATTGCCCATCAGCACGTTCATCGGCAGCGTGTCGAAGACGCGGACATAGTTTTCGAGCGTCGGCGCGGTCGGGATCAAGTTGGGCGAGTAGATTTCGTTGACGGGTTTGAACGACGAACTCACCATCCAGTAGAGCGGGAAGATCGACAGGATGCTCAGCGCGATCAGAATCATGTGGCTGGTCAGCGGCGCGCGCGCACGCACAGGTGGCGCAGCCGGGCGCGCTTCCAGCAGCAGGGCATCAGTTGTCATAGAATGCCAGCCTGTTACTCAAACGAATGAGCAGGAACGCGACAATGCCAAAGACGACGAAGATCACCATTGCCGCCGCCGAACTCCAGCCAATGGCGAACGAGCGGAAGCCGTAGACCCAGAGCAGGTAGTAGATATTGGTCGTTGCGCCGCTGGGACCGCCGTCGGTCAGCACGTTGATGTACGTGAACGACCACGCTGACGCGAACAGGATCGACAGCATCGTCATGAAGAGGATGGTTGGCGAGAGCAGCGGAATGGTGATGAAGCGGAGGTTTTGCCAGCGCGTCGCGCCGTCAATCGCCGATGCTTCGTAAATATCGCGGTTGATGTTGGTGAGCGCGGCGGAGAAGATCAGCGTGCTGAAGCCCGTCAGCTTCCAGCCCGTGATGAAGATGATGACCCAGATGGCAATGCTGCCATCGGTGAAGAAGCGGATGCGCTCGAAGTCATTGACCAGTCCGTTGAGCGTGTTATTGACGATGCCGTTGGTCGGGTGCAAAATCCAGCGCCAGACGGCAGCGACGACGACAGGAGCCATCATCATCGGTGCGAAGATCAGCACGCGGTAGATTTCGCGGGCGCGCTTGCCCAGTTCGTCCGTCGCAATCGCGATCAGCGCGGGCAGTACCACCGCCAGGGGCCACAAGCCGACGATATAGATCGCCGTGTTGCTGAGCGCCTGCGTCATATCTGGCAGTTGGAAGATACGGCTGTAGTTTTGCAAGCCGACGAATGTTTGCGGACTGGTCGGCAGCAGATTCCATTCGTAGAAGCTCAGTACGAACGTCTGCACGAGCGGGCGATACACCCAGATGCCGACCGCGATCAACGCAGGCAGCAGGTAGAGCAGCGGCTGCACACGCCGTAACCATTGGCTCCAGGGCGCGGACGCTAAGGGGTCTGCCGCCAGGAATACGCGGCGGCTGGCTGTGCTGCTACTCATGGACGGCGGCACCGTTGACCTGTGCTGCCAGCGCTTCTTCCGGGCTGGCGTGCTGCATGGCAGCGGCAAGCTGCTCGAACGTCATGAACAGCACTTCGCGGCGGCTGGTGGGCAGCTCGAACGGCTGCACGATCAGTGCGCCATCCTGCACGATGCACAGGTTGTAGCCATACGCCTCGATCATGCGCATCCCGCGCGTTTCCGCCGGGTCGAGACCGAAGGCGGTCGCCTGCCCGGTGACGCTCAGGACGTTATGGAAGGCACTCACGCTGTTCATATGGACATGCCCGGACAGGATGCCGATCACGTCCGAGCCGGCAATCGCTTCCGCCAGCGCATCGCTGTTGGTCAGGAGGTGGTCGGTGTCTTTGAAGAACGAATTGACGTGCGGCGGGTGGTGAACGAAGATCAGCGTCCCGCGTTCGGCGCGCATGGCAAGCTGCGCCTTCAGCCATGCCAGTTGTTCCTCGTCCAGCTTGCCGGAATGACTGCCGACCCAGTGTGAGTCAAGGATGATGACGCGCACGCCGTCAAACTCCTGCGTGAAGTAGTGCGCGGAGTCGCTGCCGGGCTGCCCCAGATAGCCGTCGTTGAACGGCTCGCGATGATCGTGATTGCCGAGCGCCAGCAAAATCGGCACGCCGAGCAGCGCGCTCTCTTCATCCACCAGCTGCTTGACGAAGCGGTAATCGTTTGCATCACCTTCGTGCGCGACATCGCCCGTGATGACGACGAAGGCGGGCTTGAACGCCAGCGCGCGCACCTGTGCCAGCACCGTGCGTAGGTGGGCGGCGGTGTCGAGTTTGAGGAACGTATCCTTGTTGGGCGCGTTGAGGTGGGTGTCGGTGATGTGAACGAAGTACAACGGAGATGCAGTCATAGCAGGTTTCCCCTTTGCTTGCGCCAGACGCCGCACGTTATTTACCGTTTCTGCTCTGAGAATAGAAATGCAGATTTAAGGCAGATCTCAGCTTCAGTTAAGACTGAGAGTCAAAAGACGCACATTAATCTTAAGGTCTATAACGAACGTTTTTCATGTTGCCGGGCTAAAGAAGGCAGCATGAACATCTGATGCAGAACGAGGGCAGTATGGAAAATCAGTACAACCGCTGGATCAAGCTGGCGGGCGCGACAAATGTGCGCGATCTGGGCGGGTACGCGGCGAATGGCGACACCACGCGCTGGCGCTCGGTCTATCGCGCCGATAACCTGCACAAACTGACCGAGGACGACCAGCAGGCATTATTGGATGCGGGCGTGCGCACGGTGATCGATTTGCGACATGCTGAAGAACTGGAGACCGCGCCCAATCTGCTGGCGACACACCCGCAGGTGCGCTATGTCAACATTCCGCTATTCCGTGCCGCGCCCGCCGTCGCCGCCGCCAACAGTGGCACGCTGACCGACCTGCCGACGATCTATCGCTACATGATCGATCACTGCAAGGACGGCATTGGTGAAGCGCTGACCGCGATTGCTGATGCAGAGGACGGCGCGGTGCTGTTCCACTGCACGGCGGGCAAAGACCGCACAGGCATCGTGAGCGCGCTGCTGCTGCGGCTGGCGGGCGTCGCAAGCGATGATATTGCCGCAGATTACTCGTTGACAGCCGAAGCGATGGCACTGCTGCGCCCGGCGATCCTGGAGCAGGTGCGGTTGCGGGGTGGCGATGTCGAAGCGACCGAGCGCATGTTGGGCAGCGAGGCGGCGGATATGCTGGCGCTGCTGGACTATATCGAGACGCAGTACGGGCAGGTGACGGACTATGTGCAGGCGCTCGGACTGGGTGATACGCAGATCGAACGGCTGCGGGCGCGGCTAACCAGTCAGCAATAAGTCCAATTCCTATAGCATCCCCACGCTGAAACGCGCGATAATAGAGATCGTAACAGAGATCAACAGGGGATCGCTTGCATGACGACCGAGCATGATTCGCGCGCACAATCACTGGAGCGTTTTAGCCGCTTCGCTTCGCACTATGTCACCAGCAGCACCCACGCCAGCGGCTATGATCTCGACCAATTGCTGGCGTTCGCCGTGCCGCGCCCGCACTGGATCGCGCTCGATGTGGCGACAGGCGGCGGGCATACCGCGCTCAAGCTCGCGCCGCACGTCCGTCAGGTGATTGCGCTCGATCTCTCGCCCGTCATGCTCAACGCCGCGCACATGTTTCACACGAGCAAAGGCGCAGATAATGTCGTCTATCTGCGTTCCGATGCCGAACTGCTGCCGTTTGCCGACAGCAGCCTCGATCTGGTTGCGTGTCGCATCGCCCCGCATCACTTCCCGTATGTCCACCGCTTCATCATGGATGCCGCGCGCGTGCTGAAGCCGGGCGGGCGACTGGTGGTGCAGGATCAGGTCGTGCCGGAAAATAAACGCGCCGCCGCCTATCTCGAAGCGTTTGAGCGTCTGCGTGACCCCAGCCACAACCATGCTTACAACGAATATGAATGGCGCGGCATGTTCCTGGATGCCGAACTCAAGGTCGAGCAGATGACGACGCTGCGCAAGACGCACAGCCTCATCCCCTGGGCGCAGATGCAGGACTGCCCACCCGACGTGATCGCGCGGCTGCACATCATGCTCGTCCAGGCACCGCAGCCGGTCGCGGATTTCGTGCGCCCGGTCGCGGCAGGCACGCCGGATGCGCGCTTTGATCACGTCAATATCCTGATCAGCGGCAGCAAACCCTAGACCATTGTGCTACAGAATTACTCACGCCAGCGCGAAATCCGCGAGTTGGCGAATACGCTGTTTGATCGCGCATGGTGGCGCGGCTGGTGGGCGCGGCTGTTCGCACGCTTTACAGGTAAGCCGCGCCATATCCCGCTGCTCAGCGAAGCGCGCGAACTGCTCGGCACGATCAACGCGCAGCTGCCGCAGCGCCGGACCATTCGGGTCGAACATATCATCGGCAGCGCGGGTACGCTCAATTTCGACTGCGACTTTTTTCCGCTGCATCAGCGCGGGCGTGACCGCTGGATCGCCGTTGCCCAGGCGATGCTCGACGACCCCACGAATCTGCCGCCGATACAGGCGGTGCAGGTCGGCGACCGTTACTATATCGTCGATGGGCATCACCGCGTCTCGGCAGCGAAAATGCTCGATCATCTGTACATCGACGCGGATTTGACGGTGTGGGAAAGCAAGCTGTCCGCATAGTATCTACTCGTGATCCTGCGAACAAGGGGCTTCAGCCCCTTGTTCGTTATTTGCGCGTCGGCGCGGCGGGCGGCGTGCGGCGAATGATGCCGATGCGCTGGCGCGTCGCTTCCATATGCGGCGAAGCGGGCTTTTCTTCAATGTGTGGGATGTAGACGGTGAACGTCGTGCCTTTGCCGACCTCGCTCATCACTTCGATCCTGCCGCCGTGCGCTTCCGCAATCCACTTGGCAATTGACAAACCCAGCCCCGCGCCGTCGCCCTTGCGCACGCGCGCCGGATCCGTCTGGTAGAAGCGGTCGAAGATGCGCGCCAGGTCTTCCTTGCCGATGCCGATGCCCGTGTCGATCACCTCAACCACCGCATCATCGTAATTGCGGCGCAGGTTGATCGTCACACTGCCGCCGTCGGGCGTGAACTTGATGGCGTTGCTGACGAGGTTCAGGAACAACTGCTTCAGGCGGTCAGCATCACCGCGAATGCGCACAGGCTCAAAATCGTGGATTTCGACCTTCAGGTTGCGGTCTTTCGCCAGCACGCGCCCCTCGCGGTAGACCTCGCTGACGGTCGTGTCAATGTCCATCGGTTCCAGGTCGAGCGTCAACCCGCCATAATCGGCACGCGCCAGCAGCAGCAAATCGCTCACCAGCCGCGACATGCGCCCGACTTCGCTTTCGATTGCCTCCATCGAGTCGTCATCCAGCCCATAGCGCTTGATCAAATCCAGGTTGCCGCGTATCGCCGTCAGCGGCGTGCGCAGCTCGTGCGACACATCCGCCACGAAACGCTGCTGGACATGAAACGAATGCTCCAGCCTGTCCATCATCTGGTTAAAGACCGAGTTCATGCGCCCGATTTCGTCCATCGGTCCGTAATATTCCAGCCGCGTCTTCAGGTCTTCGGTCTCCGCGACTTTTGCCGCCGCCTGGCTCACGCGGTCAATCGGCTTGAGTGCGCGGTCAGCAAAGCCTGTCGCCATGCCGAACGAGCCGAGCAGCGCAATCGCCATGCCGACAATGACGATGGTCAGCAGTTGGCGGCTCGCCTGATTGATCGTCGCTAAAGACGTGGCGGTTTGAATGGCGAACGGGCGCTCCTGATAGAAGAACGCGCGCGTCATCACGCGGTAGGGCGCATCATTGATGATGTTATCGCGGAAGATGTCGCCATTCTCGTCCGGCGTGGCGTTAACGCTGTGTAACAGCGCAGTATCAATCGGCGACGGGTAATTGTCGAGATTGTTCGATTGCCCGGCAAGCAGCGGCGGATCGGTCAGTTCCCACACCTGCACCAGCACGCCAGACGCGCGGAACAGGTCGAGTTCGGGCAACTGGATGCGCGTCGTCGAAGCGCCAAACTCGGCATGATCGTAGACATTGCTGTTATCGATCACCAGATCGGCGGTTTCGACCAGCGAGGCGTCGATGGTGTTTAACAGCGCCCAGCGCGTAACAGCGTACAACGCTGCGCCAAAGACGATCAGGATCACCCCCAGCAAGCCGACATACCAGAGGATCAATTTGAAGCGCAGCGTCATCATTTACTCTTCGTCGCGCAGCACATAACCGACACCGCGCACAGTGTGGATGAGCCGCGTCTCGTTTTCCTGTTCGGTCTTCTGCCGCAGATAACGCACATATACTTCGATGATGTTGCTTTCGCCGCCAAAATCGTAGCCCCACACGCGGTCAAAGATGACATCGCGCGTCAACACTTGGCGTGGGTTGCGCATGAACAGTTCCAGCAGTTCGTATTCTTTCGCCGTCAGGTCAATCGAGCGTTCGCCGCGATACGCGCGGTGCGTGCCTGTGTCGAGCGTCAGGTTGCTGAAGCGCAGGATTTCCGGGCGCGAATTCGGTGTCGAACGGCGGAAGAGCGCCCGCACGCGCGCCATTAGTTCTTCGACCGAAAACGGCTTGACGAGGTAATCGTCTGCGCCGGCGTCCAGCCCGGTCACGCGGTCGCGCACGTCGTCTTTGGCAGTTAACATTAAAATCGGCACTTCGCTGGCGGCGCGCAGCCGCTTGCACACTTCCAAGCCGTCCAGTCCCGGCAGCATCCAGTCCAACACCACTAGATCGGGCGGGTTATCGCGGGCGATGCTCAAGCCTGTTTGTCCATCGCGGGCGACACTGACGCGGTAGCCTTCGTAGATCAGACCGCGCTCAATAAACTGCGCGATCCGTGCCTCATCTTCAATAAGCAGAATTCGTTCACCAGACATGGGCTATGCCCCCTTCAGACGGTTCAGGCGTGTTTCTCATAATTATCGCAAATGTATCGCAGTGAAATAAGAGTCAAGTTAACGTGACCATTGAAAGCCCCAAATGCTCGTCGGGCTGCCCAGCAGGAACTGCTCAGCGCTTTCGGCGTTGAAGATCGTCAGCGCGCCCTGCACGATGCCGTTGACTTCGGTCTGCGTCAGGTAGCCCGCGACGAAGCCGCCATCATAGGACAGGCGCGGCGCGAGGATGGCGGGCAGGTCGGTAATGATAGCGTCCTGGTCGGTGGCAAACGCCACGTCGATCATTTGCGGGCGCGGGGCGTCGCCTTCGCGCGCGATCAGGCGGATTTCGCCCAGTACGCTCTCAATGATCGTCTCGATGCGCGTGCTGGATGGCAGCGTGTAGATCGTCTCACCGCTGTCGAACGCGCCGGGTGCGAAGCGCACAATCTGCT
>Ga0224723_1000516_pt1 | contig 26391 bp, 42 predicted proteins | sample Balambano_FR2_Me_FD_161647 | JGI IMG/M metagenome (GOLD analysis project Ga0224723, IMG submission 161647) | Freshwater sediment microbial communities from Lake Towuti, South Sulawesi, Indonesia - Balambano_FR2_MetaG | ecosystem: Environmental > Aquatic > Freshwater > Lake > Sediment | place... | reverse complement strand
ATCATGTACGTACCGTTCGTCGACGAACGGTACGTACATGATTACGTGGTGAGCGCCCTTCGCGTCGATGAAGTTGTAGAGCCCTGCCTCGAAAGCGCGGTCATCGGGGTTCGGGAAGTAGAGCCCGGTCAGCGCGGTCTCGACATCGAACAGCCCAGTACCGGAGTTGCGAAGCTTCTCGTAGACGCGCTGTACCGGGCGCGGCGTGATGTACCCGCGCGACTTGCTCCAGCAGTTGCGCGCCCACGCCAGCTCGTCATCGCCAATTTCCGTCGCAGGGTCGGTGAGGTTGACGCCCTTCCAATCCTTCACCTTCGAATAGCCTACCGGCATGGCGTCTCCTTAAACCGGACCCATCCACCCCGGGCCGCGGTCGCGAGGGTTGCGCCGCTTGTGCGGCCCCCCGAGCGTCACCTTCGAATTCGCGTGATTCATGTTGCCGTACCTCACGCGGTCCTTCTTCGCCATGTCCTCGAACTTCTCCCACTCCTCGCGCGCTCGCTCGTCCTGCTGATGCTTCAGCGCGAGAGCGTAGATGCCCTGCAACACCGTCAGGTCATCCGGGTACGGATTCACGACTGCGGCGCTGTACGTCGCCTGATTCAGCCCCAGCGAGTTGGCGATGATGAGCAGCCGATAGCTTTCGTCCGGGTACGGTGCGAGCGTCACGTCGAAGTTCGCCTGATTGTCCGTCTCGACAATCGCCACGCGTGGACGCCCCGACGAGGCTGCGAGCCCGGTCGCCACGCCTGAGACTCGCGGCATGTACTCGATGATGAGGTCTTCCCACTCCGAGTCCAGCTCATCGTTCGCCGCCATCAGGATACGGTCGATGCCGTTCACCTGCACGGACGCGAGCACATCTGCGCTCGCGTCTCGCCCGACGCTGAAGCTGCTCGTCCCCGCCGTCACGACCTTGACCGCCTTCAGGTTCGCGAGCTGGGGGAACGAGAACTTCTCGTTGAGGTGCCGAAGGACCAACCCGAGCCACACCTGCGCACGCGCAGTGAGCCCGGTGTTGCCGGCCAGCTCCAGCGCCTCCGTGACCAGCTCCGCGTGCGTCAAGGTGCCCATCGTGTCCTCCAGTTAGTTTGGCGTCAGCGTGAAGCCCTGAGCCTCCGCCATCCGCACTTCCTTGTCCCAGCCGCGAATCTTGCCGAGGTCGAAGCGCGACTTCCGCTTCATCGTCTCGTAGTTCGCGACGCCGCACATGATGTTCTGATACATCGCGGCCGGCACAACGCAGACGCCGAAGTAGTTCACCCCGTTGCGCTGGATGCCGTTGAAGCCCTCCATGTTCTCGCTCGCCCACGGGAGCACGCGCGCGTTGACGTGCTTGCCGTTGCAGACCTTGAGGTACTGGCCGCACGTGCCGCACTGCACGTACTTCGGGAGCAGGTCTTCGGGGCGCACGCCCTTGTTGAGCTTGCCGTCCGTCTCCCGCTGGTTCTGGAGGCTCTCCACCACCCGCGTCAGCTTTTCGAGCTGCGCTTCGAGGAACTTCACGCGCTCCTCGCTCGCGCCCGCCTCCTTCGCGCGGTCGACCGCCCCCTCCACCAGCGCGGGGAGCTGCGCGTTCTTGTCCACCGCCGCCTCGTCACCAGCGCGCTGGTCCTGCGCGCGCGCCTTCTCCTCATCCTGCCGTGCCGAGTCGCCAGACTTCTTGTTCTTCTCTCCAAACATGCCCATGTGCTTCCTCCTGTGAAGCGCTGCGTGAGTGAGCGGCCACGCTACCCAAAAAACGAACGCCCGGCACCTTTCGATGCCGGGCGTTCGCCCACGCGCACTCAACAGGGTGGTGAGTGCTCTATGTTCAGTTGAAGTTCGACGCCAGCTCCACGATGAGCAGCGCGGCCTGCCGGCGAATGCCCGCCTTCGCCATGTACTTCGAGCCCACCTTGCGGCGCTGAACGAGCGGGTCGGAGTCGCTCGGGCTGGGCTGCGTGACGAGACCCTTCTGCGTCAGCGGACTCGCCTTCACCCAGTTCGCCGCCTCCTTGCCCATCATGTAGATGGGGTGGACGGAGACGCCCGAGGCGGGCGTCGTCGGAGCCACGTCGCCGCTGGTCGGCACGGAGTCGATGTTCACGACGCCGCTCGGGTCGACGCCCTGCACGTACAGGCGCAGGTTCGAGTCACCGGTCGTCGTGCCGATGTACACGTCGTAGGAGAAGCCCGAGGTCGAGGGCGCGGTGAACGTCAGCCGCGTCTCGCCCGCGCCGGTCGCCTTCGTGATTTCGACCGTCATGCCCTCCCCGAAGCCGCGCTGCTTCGAGCGGCGCACGACCTTGATGAAGTGGTTCGTGCTGGAGGCGAGCGCGCCGCCCGTGCCGCCGACGAAGTTCGCGGAGGTCACGGTGGTGATGCGCGTGAACACCGGGATGAAGTTCGTGCGGATGATTTGGAAGCCGAGCCACGCACCCGCGGTGCCCTTCTCGACCTTCTCGACCTTGCCGCTGTGCGATTGGAGCAGCGAGTACCCGGTGAACGAGGAGCCGTTCGTCTCGTTCACGATGTCGGCTTCGACGTTCGGGTCGCACACGGCGATGAAGAAGTCGCCGTTCCGCTCGCCCGCACCGCTGTTGCGGAGCGTCACCGCCGCCTTCAGGAAGACCTCCTTCTTGAACACGTCGGTCGCCGTGATGGCGGAACGGTCGGCGCGAGTGCCGTCCCAGAACTGCTTGTTCGTGCTGCCGAAGTTGAACACGTCGGCAATCGTGTAGTCCTGCACGCGCGCGATGGCGTCGGCCAGCAGCTCGATGGCGGCGTTCAGCAGCGGGTGCTTCGTGGTGAACAGACCCACGTCGGTGAGCGTGATGTAGAGACCCCACTGGTCCATCGTCACGGAGACCGTGCTGATGGTCATCGGAGTCTCGACCGGCGTCACGCCTTCCGAGAGCGGCGTCTGGGGGATGTCCGTCCGGTTGTACAGGATGAAGTTCGCCGTCTTCCCGTTGCCGTCCTCCAGCTCCACGTCCTCGCAGAGCTGAGGGAACTTGTGGATGAGCATCGAGCGGCTGATGAGCTTGTCGCCCACCCAGCGGTTCTGGTCGTTCGTGAAGACAGTAGAGAGATTCGGCATGGCGCGATGCTCCGGGGGAAAGAGTTGCGGAGAAGCCTAAGCAGCTCCTCTGACGCGTGTAAAGGTCGGTGCGGCTCTTTCCCGCGTCAGCGTGCGCCAGAAACACGAAGGGCGGCGAGGTGTCTAATCTCGCCGCCCTTCGCTCGGTCTCAGTTCTAGCCAGCGTTGCTGGGTTTGACCGCCGAACTTCAGAAACCGGTCTTGTCGAGAGCCGCCTCGCGCAGCTTGATGCGCTCGTCCAGCGGCTTCTGCTCGACTTCCTCGAAGTTGAGCCCGGTGTTGGGCGGGCGATACCCCGCGGCGGGGTTCTCGAACGCGGCGGTGCCGAGGAGCTGCTGCCGGAGCGCCTGCACCTGCTTCTGCGGCGCTTCCTTCATGCGCGCACCGAAGACTCCTCCGCCGAGCACGAACTTCAGCGCTTCAGCACGCGTCGGAACCTTCTCGACGCGCCGCTTCGTCCGCGGGTCGACCACGACCGTGCGCAGGCCGCTGGCCTGCCACGCTTGGAACTGCGACTCCGCCTCCGCGACCTCCTGGGGCGAAACGCCGGCAGCCGCCGCCTGCTGCATGAACAGCATCTGGTCGAGCTGGTCGTGCTGCGCCGCGAGGCGCTCCTCCAGCGGCGTCAGCCGCTCGCTCACGCGCCGTTCGAGGATGGCGTTCGTCTCCGGGTCGAAGTCGGGCGGCGCTTCCTCGCGCTGGTTCCGCCCGCCGTCGTTGTCGGTCGCCTGCACGCGCTCCGCGAGCTTGTTCAGCGCCTCGATGTACTGGCCTTCCTTCGCCTGCCACTCCTTCTCCCGCTGCTCCATCGCAGCGAGGCGAGCGGCGAGGTCGCCACCCGCGGGCGGCTGCTGAGCGGGGGGCTGCTGCCCAGTCGGCAGGTCCGAGACTCCGGGCGGGTTCTGGTTATTTTCGTTCGGCATCGGTCTTCTCCTTGTTGGTTTTCTTCTCTTCCTGCGCGTCCATCATGGCGATTCGCTTCAACGTCAGCTCCGGCCATTCTCTCATCTTCCGCGCCATCTTCAGCTCGCCGCTCCACTTCAGCAGCTCGTTGGGGCTCGAACTGTCTCGGATGAACGCTTCGATTTGAGCTTCCGCTTCGATGAGCTGCGCGCGGAACACGCTCCAAACCACGGAGTCGCGCAGCGTGGTGATGTGGCGCTTCAGCTCGGCGCGCTTCTCCTTCGTGGAGAAGTCAACCTTGTCCACCTGCTCAATCGCCGCTTCAAGCGACGTCTGCCGCTTGTCGGGGGGAGCAGTCAGCAAGTCGTCTGGAAGCCCTTCGATTTTCCCTGTCATGCGGCGCAGCTTCGCCCACCACTACTCCCGTGGTCAACTGAGGAACGGGTCGGGCTCCTCTTCCTCGCCGGGCAGGTTGTTCTCGCCCTCGCCGGCAGCGAGGAGATTCGCCTCCTGCCGCACAGCTCCGAACGCACCGCTCGGGTCTAGACCCGGCTGCGCGCCGTTCAAGCTGCCGGGGTCCTGCACCGGCTGCTGCGGCTCCGCGCCGGGCTGCGGCGGAGGCATGCCCGGCATCGGCGGCTGCTGCGGACTCTGCACGAGAATCTTGTCCGTGTCGCGGAAGCCGAACACGTCGCGGAGCAGCCGCTGAATCAGCGGCATCAGGTTCACACGCACGCCGAACTGCATCAGCGCCTGCATCGTCTGCGGATTCCCCAGCACCTGCAACGCCTGCATGATTTGCTGCCCGCGAACCTGCACGTTCATCAACTGCGTGGAGGCGTTCCATCGGAAGCGATAGTCGCCGTACAGCGACATCGGATTGATGGTCTTCTTCGCCGCCAGCGCGAACGGACCCCCTGCGGAGATGACCACCGGGTCCTTCGCGAAGACTTGGTCGAGACCCCAGAAGCGCTTCATCGTCGGCTGCCACGTGTCGGTCTCCTGCGACCGCACGATTTGCTGGAGCGGCGTCTCCGCGTTCTTCTGCGCAGTGCCGATGCCGGTCGCCGTGCGGAACGCGCGGCCCGGAGCGCTTCCACCTTGCAGCACCGGAGGAGCCATGCCGAAGTCGTTCAGCCAGCTCTGCGTCTGCGTCATCAGCACGGCGCTGCTCTGAATCATCTCCTGCGGCGGGCGAAACTCCTTCAACGCGTTGTTGATGTCCGTCGCGAGCACCTGGAAGCCGGGCTCGAATTCGGTCACCGCGGTCATCAGCACGTTCGGGTTGCTCACGATGCCCGGGTTCAGAACCCAAGTCGCGATGTCCATCGCCTGATTCACTTGGTCGTTCAGCAGGAGCTGAAGAGGATAGATGTCCTCGACCGTGCCGCTGCCCCAGAGCCGCCCGACGATTTGCCCGAGTCGTCCGAGCACGTACGGGTGACACGCGCCCGGGCTCGTGTAGTGCGCTTCCACCACGCGCAGAACCTTCCCATCCTTCGTCACTGTGATGCAGAAGGGGCGCGGGTTTTTCTCCGCCTCCTCTTCCTTCGCATCCGGGTCGAATTCGCAGAAGACGTGCGAGCAATCCACGTACTTGACCGTGGTCTGCTCCGCCTGCGGCGGGCTGATGCCCTGCGACGCGAGGCGAGCTTGGTCCGCCATCTCCTTCTCAGGGTTCACCGCGGAGCCAGCGGCTTCACACTCTGACTTCACGTACACGCCCTGCGCCGCCTTCCGCATCAGGTCGCGCTTCGTGCTCGTGAAGTCCTCGAAGACGCCGTCAGCGTCCTCCAAGCTGTTCGCCGTCGCCGGCCACGCATAGAAGTTCTCCACCGGGATGGGCGTGAAGCACGGACCCTCGTAGCCCACCGCCAGCTCCGGCTTCTTCAGCAAGCCGTACAGCTCGTCTTCCTTCTCCACCGCCTTCTTCCGCTTCACGGTCGAGTAGTTCTTCGACTTCCAGTGAATGCGCGCGGGGGAATTCCCCTTCATAAAGAGCTGCCGGTAGTACGCCTCGGCGTGCTGGCGAATCTTCGCGTCCTCAGCGCGGTTCTGCTCCAGCACCTGAACGTCAGCGGCCATCGCGCCGTATTCGTCGCGCTCGGGCTCCACGGCAAAGAATTCGTCGCCGGGGAAGGTTGCTGCGACGGTCTGCGCGACCAGCGTCTCCACGACCTTCTTCGTCGCCGGTATGTAGATGTTGGACTTGCCCTGGTAGGCTTGAAACTCGTGCTCCTTGCTCCATGCCTTGTGGTAGCGCGCCCAGTCAAAGTTCAACTGTGAGCGGCTTTGCCGGCACTCATCCATGAGCGGGATGATTTCCTTCTTCACGCGAGCGCGAACTTCTTCGCTCTCAGCGTAGTTCTTCACCGCCTTCTGCTGGTCGCCGTAGGCCATACCCAGCACCGTACCTCAAAAAGCGAAGCCCCCGCGCGGCTGTCCGTTCGCGCGGGGGCTTCAAGCTGCGGAGCGAAGGGGGGAATCGCTCAGCGCTTACGTCTTCGTCAGCAGCATCGCCGCCAGCGCCTGCGCGACGGCGCGCGACGGGATGACGAGGTAGCGAATGGTCGCGGACGCGAGGTCCACCGCACCGCCGCTCTCGTTCTGGATGCGCGTCTTGCACGTGTCGGCAGCGCTCACGTAGTGCGTGACGGTGATGCCCGCCTCGTCCACGCTCATCGAGCCGAGCACGAGGTCACCCAGCGCCGCGCCGGTCACAGTCGCGCCGGTCGACGTAGCACCCGCCCCGTCCACGAGGTTCGCCGTGTCGTACGTCTCGGACCCGACGAGCGCGCCAGCGCCAGTGCCACCCGTGGCCGCACCCAGCATCTTGCGCACCGCGGTCAGCTCGTCGAACAGCAGGTTGAGAATGTCGCGCTGCGCTTGGTCCTGAAACGCGTTCGCGATTGCAGTGACACCCATGTGAACCACCTCCGAAAAGAGTTGACTTGACGCTATGTGGAGTCGAGCCGACGTGCAACTTCTCAGCGGCCCGTGTACGGGTTCCGCACTTTGTGCAGCTTCGTCGGAAACTTCGAAGTATCCACGAGCGGTCCTGCAAGCCCAACTTCAATGTATCCGTCAGCGTCCATCGGGTGTTCATACCACCCATCTGCGAGCGGTTTGTCCTTGATTGCACCGGTCGTAGGGCTCGCCGGGGGCCAGCAGTAACCACCGCCGTAACCTTCAATCAAAAGACCGCAGTTCGTACGGTCGTAGAGACTGCGCGGCTTCTTGTCGACGAGAGTCGTCAGCCCCTTGCTCATCAGCTCCAACCGCGTCGCGATGCTGTGGTGCCGCGAGCGCGGATTGACACCCAAGCTGCGCAGCACGTCGAGGCTGGTCTGCTCGGACACGTCTCGCTTCGCGTCGCCGTGAGGGTCGCAGAAGTCCGTCCAAGACGTGATGCCCGGGAACTGCTCTCCACACCGCGCCAGAATCTTGCGCCCGAAGTTCTCCAGCGATTCGTTGTTGCCCATCTGCGCCGCCAGACGCCACACCTGCCCATTGCGCTGCTTCTGCGCGATAACGCACGCGGGACGCCGCCGCCCGAAGTCCCACCCGCGAATGCCTCCCAAGCCACGCGTGTAGTTCTTCGCGAGCCCGTCGCGTACGTGCAGGTTGTTATCCCATTCCTGCACGAACACACCCTCGCCTGCCGGGTCCGGGCCGCACTGCCCCTCGATGAAGCGCAGCTTCATCTCCGGTGTCATGCCCTTGGCGCGGTCCTCGTAGTAGCCGGGCGGGAGGTTCGCCTCGTTCTCCTTCTTGTCCGCGAGGAACTTCCGTCCCCAGGGCACCGGGTCACAGTCTTCCTCGCCGCAGAACATCTTGTGCAGCCAATGCGAGCGGCGCACCGGGTTGCTCACGAAGTTCAGGTAGAAGGGTCCGACCGGCTGCTTTTGCCACCGCAGGCGCTTGCGGAGACGCGCGTCCAGCGTCGCAGCCTGCTGCTGGGTAATCTCGTTCGCTTCGTCCACCTCCACTCCGGTGAACGCCGTGCCGCCGAGCTTCTCCAGGTCGTCAATGCTGTGGAAGATGAATTCAACCGGCTCAGCCTTGCCGTCGTCCGGTGAGGGCACAGCCGGCGCGAGCCAATACTTGATGATGGGGCTCTCTTGCTTGTCGACGATGAGCCCCGGACCCAACCTAGACCAGATGGAGAGGTACTCCTTCAGGGTCGTCTCTTCGAGCGTCCACTTCACCGCGCGCCCGACGAACCACGAGCTGCCGGGCAAGCACAGCGCGGGAATCGTCATCCGCGCGACTGCGGCGGCGGTCTTGCCGGTGCCGATAGGCCCGGTCAGCCAGCTCACCTTGTCGTCATAGAAGATGTACTCGCTCTGCGTCTTGTGGAGGGGTCCACCCATCATCTGCGCAGCCAGCTCCTCCAAGGAGCTGAGCTGCTGCGCAGTGAGCACCGGCTGAGACTCCAGCCGCATCTTCTCGATTCGGGACAGCCGCATGAAGCGGCAGACTACAGGCGTTCTTTCAATCCCTCAATCTCTGCCCACGCCGCGTCACGAGCTTCGCTTGCATCCTTCCATCCGGCTTTGGCTTCGTCGAGCTGTAACTCCAGCTCCTTCACGCGCGCCTGCTCCTTCTGCAATGCTTCACGCGCGAGCTTCAGGCTCTCCGTGCTCGCCGCCAGCATCGGCGCAATCACCTCTTGCACCTGATTCCGCAGCGCACGATACGCTTCAGCGAGCAGCGGGGCTCCCCTTCGCATCGGGTTGAGCTGTTCATCCGTCAGCATTTTCACCATTTTCAGCACAGCCCCACCTCCATGCTGTTCGCAGCGCGACGCTCCAGCTCTCGTTCAGCGACGAGAAACTTCACGTCATTCACTCCGCCCTTCCTCCTCCGGTTCAGCTTCTCGTACTCCTTCACCAGCTCCGGCTCCGTCAGCTCCTTCGCCGGCAGCCAAACCATCTCCCCCTTCCTCTTCACCAGAAACCTCTTCTCCAGTTCCATGCACGTCTCCCTGTGTACGGCGCGTGAGAACTTCACCTTGAATCTGCTTCACCTGCGTCTTCTGTGCCAGCAGCGGAATGCGGCTCGGGTCCAGGTTGATGATGCTCACCGGACCGTTGATTTCGACTGGCGCGTCTCCCCGCCGCGTGAAGCCCATGCGGTCCAGGATGTTGTCCGCTGCCGCGTCGCCAGCCGGTCCCGGCACCAGCAGCGCCTTGCGGATGATGCGCTCCAGCGCCAGCGGCGCTGCCTGTGCGGTGCGCTCGCGCAGGTACTTGAACACCGAATCGCCCTGTTTGAAGACAGGCGCGGTCGCCGGCTTCGGGAGCGGGTGAACGTCGTCCCATGCAGCCATGCGCCCGCGAGCGTCCAGCAGCCGCTCCGTCTCCTCCGCGTACGCGACTGCCTCGGGTGTCTTCTTCCCACCGTCTGGCCCCAGCTTGTTCGCTTCCCTCACCGCGGAGTGGGCTCCGCCGCGCTTCTCGCAGCACTCGTCTGGCGTGCAGCGCCCGCGTCCTTGCACACGGTGCGGCAGCGGGTGCCTCCGCGGGCACTTCAAGAACCGTTCAGCTCCTTCGCGCAGCGCCATCAGTTCACTCCTCGTGCAGCTCTCATCGGGAACAGCGGCTTCGGGCGGTGCGCGAAAGCGCACGCGCAGACCGGACACGGAATCTTCACCGTGCGAATCTTGAAGGTCTGTGGCGTGATGTGCGTCGGCACGAAGAGGTCAGGGAGCTGTGGCTCGTACTCGACCTTCGTCACAAGCCGCAGGTCACTACAGAACGAGCAGTGCATTACTCCTCCGCGTCTTCTAGGTCGTCCTTCGCCGGGCGGAATTCCTCGGGCTGTTTGTCGCGCATCGTCTTCAGGATGGCGCGTGCTCCCTTGCTCGCGAGCCACGCTTCCATCGGGACGCCGCCCTCCGTGATGCGCTCGATTTCGTACGCCATCGGCAGCCCCGGGAATTCCTCCCCGGACAGCCACCGCGAGAGGCGGCTCATGCTCTTGTCTCCGAGCCGCCGCTGAAACTCGCGGCTCGTCATCCCAACGCGGTTCAGCCACACCGCCAACGCCGAGTTGTGCTTCGTGCCCTGTGCACGTCCCATCGTTTACTCCTCGCCTTCAGCTTCGCGCTTTTTCTTCTTTCCTGCATCCACCTCGATGGGGCGTGCTGCTTCCGGGTTGCTGTACGCCGTTCCGAGGTAGTCACGCGCGAAGCGGTCGACGCGCTGCCGGTCCCAGCCCAGCTTCTCGACGGTCTCCCAGATGGCTTCCGCGACCTTCTTCGCCGGCTTCGCCAGCGGGTGAAGGTCCAGCGGCTCAATGCCGAGCTTCTCCACCGCAGCGGCGTGCCGAGCTTCTTCCTCCTCAGCCGCCGCCTCCATGATGGTGCTCAGGTCCATGTCGTTCACGATGGCGTCGAACACGAAGATGCTCAGCCACGGGCGTTTCCGGCAGAACCCCTTCAGCTTGTTGTAGAGGTTCGAGCGGTCAGCGCCCTGCTTCGCGGTCTTCAGCAGCACCTTCCCCGCGGCGCGAATCATCGCCTTCTCCGCTGCCTCCTTCGTGTCCTCGGTCCCGTCCACGAGAACCTTCTTCCACGCGTAGACCTCCCAGCCCCACTTCCCGTCCGACATCTTCTTGACCTTGAACCGAGTGCCCGGGTGTCCGAACACGCTGTAGCCCTTCTGTTCTCTCTCACTCATCTTTCCTCCCTGTGGCTCCAACCCTAGCCCCCTCTAGGGGGGCTAGGGTGTTGTGATGTTGGTGGTGTGTGGTGTGTATAGGATATGGAGCATTGAGGGGTCAACCAAGGTGCGGACCTATACGGCCCCCGGCCAGCCCCCCGGTGGGGGGCTCGCAGGGGGCGGGGGTCATCGCGTGCGCGTTCACGCGCGCACGCGCGGAGTGAAGGCTCGCGTTCCCGCCCCCGCGCCCCGGGGCTACCGCCCAGGGCGTGGGGTGCGCGGCGCGGGAGGGGTGTCGGGTGCTCACCGCCCGCTCCGCGGGCGAAGCTCCGCCGTGAGCGGTGCGGCACGGGTGCGCCGCTGCTCACGCCGCGGGAGCGGCGGCAGCGGGTGCCCGGCGCTCGTACGTCAGCGCCCGTCATGCACGCTCGGACACTCGACCATGCGCCCTGGTAGCACTGCAGCGCGCATGCACCATGTGGAGCATGCATGCTCGCACCTTGGCACGGGAAGCTATGTCATCATGTTTTGCAGTTTTCACTCGCACTCCGAACACGTCTGCGCACTTGCGTGTGTCATGTGGCGCTGGTATTTGTTCTGCACTAGCGCTGCGGCAGCAAGCGCGCTGGGCACGGTGCCCAGCGGAGCCTTGCGCATCGGAGAGACCTGGAAATGACTGCCGCACTTCGCGCCGTTCCCCCGCCGCCCGCCGCTGTGGCAGCGGCTCTCACTCGTCAGCCGTTCGAATTCGACGCCGCTCTGACGCATGAAGGCCCCGCCGTCTACGTCCCCGCTGGGGACTTCAGCGAGGTCATGCGGCAGTGGTCGGAGCGCATCGAGGAACAGCAGCTCCGCGACGTGCCCATCAGCTCGCTGCACTCTCTCAGCGTCGACCACCGCGATGGCGCATTGGTCCGTGGGCAGGGCGGAGCCTGCTACACGCCGCATGCGTGGTCTCAACTCGTCTCGCTGATGCGTGCGCAGGGCGCTCCCGCGGGTGTCGCCAACGCCCTGCGTTGGCTCTCACCGCTCACGCGTCATCATGGCTGGGCGGACGTGGTCCGCACCTCGCAGCGCCCGCGCACTGAGGAAGGAATCCTCCGCATGTTCCGCGCTCGCACTCCAAACGGCAGCATGAACCCCGCCATCCGCGCGGTCGTCAGCGGTCGCCACTCGCTGAAACACTTCGATGACGCTGCTGTGCTCAAAGTGATTTCAGAGCTTGACGAGACACCGGTCCGCGCTCGCGTGTCTCGCGGCTGGGATGTGACTCACGGCAGCTTCGACTTGGACGCGGGCAACGCTGACGTTGCGCTCTCGTTCTACCTCCAGAACAGCGAAACGGGATGCGCCTCGCTTTCATTCTCCGCGGCGCTCCGCCTCGCTGTGCTCGACGCGACCGTGGTCATGCCCAGCGGCGAGCGGTACGAGCGCATCGTGCGTCTCGCCGCCGAGAACAGTGCGACCACTCGCCGCCGTCACACGCTGCCGCGCTACAGCTCCAGCAGCGGCAACCGCATCAGCGAGGAACGGCGCGGCGAGATTGCGCAGCAACGCATCGCGGCAGACATCGAGGTCGCGCTCGCTGGCTCGCGCGTGCTCGCTGAGCGGTGGGAGAAAGCACGCGGCGAGGTGTTCGCGGCGCTCGTCCCTCTGTGCAAGGCGACTGTGGCCGATGACTTCGCGGTGCGCGTGCTCGCTGACGCGCTCCAGGAAGCGGGCGTTCCCGCGGGCGATGAACCGGAGCTGGTCAAGGCGCTCGCCGCGGTCATCGCGGATGACGCTCGCCTCCGCTCGCTGCCGCACGGGAGCGCCGCGCACTTCGCCGCAGCGCTCGCCATCGTGGCGGCGGACACGCGCGAGAAACGGAGCTGGGAAGACACGCTCCGTATTCAGCGCATGTCCGGTGAAGTCCTGATGAACGGCTGGCCGAAGTGAGCTGACAGCAGGGTGAGCGGCGAGCTACCTCGCCGCTTCGCCCTGCCCGCTGGTCATGGTGACCAGCGGTGCGGCATCGGAGAGACGAATGACGAATCAGGTTTTTGTGGTGGTGACGTACCGCGACGGGCATCAGCACGTCATGCCGCTGTACCCTGCGGAGCTGACGCTCCAGAGCGCGCTCGACCTCGCGCGGCAGGCGGCGGAGGAACACGGCAAGCGGGGCTCACACGCGGTCGACGGCGACCGCATCGACTTCGCCGCAGTGGAAGCGGCTGACTCGCTGATGGCGGTGAATATCGCCAGCCACGTGGCGAAGCGCCGCCTCGTTCACGGGAGCTTCACGCTGTGAACGCCTACCGGTACGTGCTCAAGCAGCGCCAGAAAGACGGCAGCGTGTGGACTTCACCGGAAGTGTTCGAGGGTGACTATCACGCCGTCAAGCAAGCCGTGGTCGCGGGGTTCATCTCGGGTGAGGCGCGCTGGGCGGAGACCAGCAGCGACTCTCTCAACCCGGGGTTCTTTCTCTACGGGTTGAACCGCTTCGGCAAGCCCGTCAGCAGTGACCCTGACTTCGACTGACCTTTCTCTCCGAACCCACGGCGCGGCTGGGCGATTCGCCGCGCACTTTGTGAGGGTGCGAGCGCGCTCGCATCTTGACATGGTGGTGGACGAACAGCTAAGAGCTGCACTGCCACGTTGGGCATGTTGTCCAGCGCTGAACGGAGATAGACACATGCAAGCAATTACCGTGAAGTACATCCCGCCGACGAACACCCGCGGCTCCCGCTGGCGTGCGAAGTGCGACGCGGGGAGCGTCACGCTCGCGCAGGACTACGCGGTCGAGCCGTCCGCAAACGCGCGGCTCGTAGCGCTGGCGCTGGCGCGCAAACTCGGTTGGCGCGGGGCTTTCTTCGAGGGCTCGCTCCCGCGAAGCAACTCCGAAGCATACGTGTACGTCTGCGTTCCGCGCGGAGCGGATGGCAGCACCTCGCCGCGCGCGGCTTTCACGGTGGAGAGCTGACCCATGCCTACCTTCGACCGGTTCGACATCTGCGAAGCGTATGCCTGCCTCGAATGGGATTGGAACAGTGGCGGGTGGGTACGCGAGCGTCCGAGCAACGCTCGACGGCGCGAAGCGACTTCCGTGCAGCTCTCGCGGTTGGGCTTCAAGCCCCGCCCGAACCTCAGCACGGAGACGCTCACCGAAAACGGGCGGGAGATTTACGACGCGCTGTGCGAGCGGTACGGCTTCAAGGAACCGAACCGCAAGTGGCGCACGGAGACGGTAACCCTGCCCGCTTACCTCGCCAGCGCCCTCATCAACGGAGACGTGAGCGGCTTGGAAGACGACGACATGAAGTGGCTGAAGGCGGCAGAGGACTACGTGGCTCCCGGGCGCATCGTGAGCTGCGACGGGGAGAGCTACTTCAGCCACACGTGCGACCTCTGGGGTCACCCCGCGTGCGACGTGCTGGAGTACACCGTGATGTACGACGGGGAGGAGAGCTAAGCCATGCGCCGCAACTGCAACAACTGGCTAGGCAAGGCGTGCGACTCGTTCGACCGCACCGGAAAGCATGATGAGCTGTGCTGCAACGCGAGGGGCGAGAAGAAATTCGAGCCGACGTGGCTGACGCCGCAGCGTGCTCGCAAAATCTGGGAGAACCGCTCCAGCGCTGGCGACTTCGTGGGCGTCGTGTCGCGCGAAGAAGACGAGGAGGTGTCCCGGGTGTGGCAGACCATGCCCGGTGACACGAGCTGGGTTGATGCGCTGCTGAGCATCAGCCGTGGAGAACACCCGAGGAAGGAGAAGCCCTAATGAGCACCCCGAAGATTCCGAACCTGCGAGAGATGTTCGAGGCGACGTGCCGCACGATGAACGTCACGATTCCCCAGCGATACCGAATCGTCCAGCAGGGTCGTCGCGTTTACGGTGAATTCCAGTGGCGCACTGAGCTAGACCTGAAGTGGGAGAAGCGCGCTTACGGGTACGGTGAGCACGTCTGGTTCAACTACAACGGCAAGACCGCAGAGGAGGGAGTGCAGGAGCTGGTGCAGCGCTACGCAAAAAAGGCGCGCGCTCGCGCCAAGGCTGACGCCGCAGCGGCTGAGCGCTGTGCCGCAGCGCAGCGTGACCACGCCGCACGTATCGAGGGGCTGAGCGCAGAGCTGCGTGCGCTGAACCTCAAGGAGCTGCCGCGTTCCGTGGAGCTGCGAGACGGTGAAGGGCAGGTCGTGCTGCGCCTCTGGATTGAGCGCTTCATGGGCGAGGAAGTCGAGCTGTTCGTGCAGACAAAGGTCAAGCTCCGTACGCTCGTGGAGATGACCGAACACGGCGTGGTGAACATCAACTTCGACGGCGTGCAGGAGCTGAAGTGATGCGCGCGCTCGTCCTGATGCTGGTGGTGGCGTGTGGCGGGGCGAACAGCTCCGCCGCACTCGACGCGGGCACGCTGAGCTGGGCGTGCGAGTACCCGCGCTGCTGTGAACGTCGCAGCTCCGACAACGCGTGCATCGACTTCGGGTGCTGCGATGACGACGGGTGGCGATTCGCCCCTTGACGGGTGGTGGACGAACAGGCAGAGTGAGCACACCGATGACGCGAGAGCAGAAACCGTACAGCGAGCGAACGACGCCGGAGCAGCGCAGGGAGTACCGGCAGCGCCGGATGCGCCGCGCGAAGAAGCTGCACCGGGAGCTGATTCGGCAGCTCTGTCTCGACCGGTTCAAGGCGAAGAAGTCGAAGACGGCGAAGCCGCACTGCGCAATCTGCGGGAAGACGCACCGCCTTTCTGAGCTGGAGGTCGACCACGAACGCGGCAAGCGCTGGCGCGCGAAGCAGTTCCGGTATGACGCCCGCGTCGACCGCTACGTGGAGGAGTACAAGCGGGGAGTGAAGCTCCGCCCTGCGTGCCGTCCGTGCAATCGGATGGACGGCGTGGCGAGGCGGAAGGAAGGGCGCGTGAGCGCCGCAGAGGATTGAAGGTCTACAAGGCGGGTGGCCGGCAATGACCGGTAGCTGCGAAAGCAGGCTCGAACCCCGTACTAGCGCCATGCCCGGTAAGGCGTGAACCCGGGCGCATCTTTCAGCAGCACCCGGTGGGCATGGTGCCAACCGGCAAACGTGGTCAGGAGACCAGCAGATGAGCAACCCCAAGAACGAGAAGCCGTCCAAGACTGTCACCGCCCGCGCCGCAGGTCAGAAGCCGACCAACTACGTCGGCTCGGCGCTCACGAAGCAGGAGCCCGAGCGGAAGCTCACTCGCGCGCAGCAGATGCAGGCCGCGAGCGACGCGGTCATCAAGGCGATGGAGAACTTCGCTTCGCTGCTGAGCGGCGAGCACGTCACGCTCCCGATGATGCAGGCCGGCTACTACATCATCGACAAGCTGTGGAAGAAGCCCATCGACGACATGCGCAAGATGGTGAACACCGCGCTGAAGGAGCACATGCGCGAGCACGAGGTCGAGCGCGACGGGCAGCGCGTGAAGGAGCCGCTAACGGAGCTGGTGCTCGACTACGGCGGCGAGACGTACAAGGCGGAGCGCGAAGTGCAGCGCCACAAGATGGGCAACGCGCCCGGCATGGCGGACGTGAAGCAGCTCGCGGAGAAGCTCGGCGTCGACTGGCTCAAGCTCTGCAACCCGGTCACCACGTACGAGTACAACGAGCAGATGACCATCGCCATCATCAAGGAGAAGATGCCCAAGGCGGACCCGGCCAAGGTCATCGACGAGGCGCGGCTCCAGAAGTCCGAGAGCCTCAGCATCGAGAAGGTCTGAGGAGACGCCACCATGACGACCAAGAAGCGCGCTCCCTTCGGGCTGGGGTTCAACGGTCACGCCTATAGCTGCGACTGCGTTCGCTTGAAGCTCCCGACCTCCGCCGCCCAGCCGGTGTTCGTCCGCGCCCACTACAAGCGGAGCCCGAATCACCTCCGCAAGTACAGCCGCACGCGCACGATGCTGCGCGCGACGCTGAAGCGGTTCGTGTCGTGACCTTCCGAGAACACGTGGTAGATGCGCTGTTAACCGTCGCAATCTGGGTGGTCATCATCGCCACCCTTCATTGGCTGTTGAGCTGACAGCCCCAACAAGGAGTCTGCGCCGTGGCACGACAGAAGTTCCAAGACATCAACTTCAAGCCTGAGACGTTGGAAATCATCGCTCGCGCGAACGGAGTAGTCGCGGAGTACCAGAACGCCGGATATCGGATGACGCTCCGGCAGCTCTACTACCAGTTCGTCGACGATGACGCTCTCGAAGCGCTGAACCAGCAGGAGGACGAGGAGCGCGATGCGCTCGTCACTGCGCTGGAGAACATCGAGCTGTAACCCACGCAGGAACAGGAGAAGCACATGAGCAACGTACGAGAGACAGTGGTTCGGCTGATGACCAAGGCGAAGGTTTTCAGCCGCAAGTCGGACGGCGTCATCACCATGCTGGTCATCGAGGACAGCACGGTGGGCACGCTGCCGGAGGACCGGCTGACCGGTGAGCAGGTCGCGTTCGTCAACCGCAACGGAGAGGCGCTCGCGGTCGCCATCACGATGAGCCTGCTGCACATCGCGCAGGCGAAGACGCCCGCCGAGAAGAAGAAAGCGGCGACCATCCGCTACGCGCCCGACGTGGCAGCGGACAGCGTGAGCGCGGAGGAAGCGCGGCGCACGGCGCAGGACATTCTGCGGCAGGCGGAATCGGACAAGCCCGTCATCGAAGGGCTCGACGAGACCGGCAACCCGAAGAAAGACTGACCGCGTGAGCGAGCACTTCGAAGCGTGGGAGCGGTGGCAGAGCAAGCTCGTGCCTCTGGCGCGAGTGAACCCTGACCCGCCGCGGTGGATTCTCCCCGGCCTGCTGCTGCCCGGCATGGTGCTGCTGGCCGGTGAAGCGAAGACGCTGAAGACCACGCTCGCGATGTGCATGGCTGCGGCACTGGGTGACGGGCACCCAGTGCCGAACTTCCGGTACGGCAAGAAAGCCGTGGTCGCGAAGGAGCGGCGGACCGTCTTCTACATCGCGTATGAGCAGTCAGCCGGGCGACTGCGCGTGATGTACGAGAAACGCATCCTCAAGCGACCGCTGAAGCCGCGTGAGACGCACGTGGTAATGGCGAAGACCGCCCACTACTGGCAGGTTGACGAGCCACAGCGCGGGTGCGACCCGGTGGAGCTGATGCTCACGCTGAAGCCCATCCTGATGGTGGTCGACCCACTGGTGAACGCGCACTCTCAGGACGAGAACGACCCGCGAATGATTCGCCCGTTCATCCCGCTGCGCGACGCAGCTCTGGAGGTGGGGAGCTGCTGCCTGCTGGTCCACCACATGAACAAGGGCGGCGGCGAGTCTGGTGGTGGACGAGCGTCTGACCGAGCTTCATTCAACCGTGTCCGAGGCACGTCGGCGCTGTGGGGCATGATGGACGCGGGACATCTCGTGAACAAGTCTCCGACCGGGGGGCTTTACTACACGTCCGAGTACAAGGACTTCCCGGCGCGGCAGTGGACGTGGAGGAAACCGTGAGCGCATCCAAGGCCAAGTACATCGTGCTAGTCGAGCCCGAGGAATCCGAGCTGCACATCTGCGGCGCGTTCATGGAGCTGCTGGCTGGGGTGCGGTGCATCAAGGACGACCACGCAGACACCGGCATCGGCGTGCAGCACTACCGCATCGAGTGCTGGCGCGGAAGGCAGTTCCTTGGGACGTACGACCACGACGGGAAGCTGGTGGAGGTCACGCGTGCCGAAGAGTAAGCCGTGCCAGCTCTGCGGCGGCAGCACGATTCCCGTCCCGAAGCAGATGCCGGAGTCGACCAAGCGCCGCATGTGCTGGGACACCGGCAGCATGAGCTGGTGCGGTGCCGGCAAGCTGAGCAGCGGATACAGGTTTCACGTCGCACAGCCGTACTTGCCGTTCAAACAGGGAGAGAAGAAGAAATGAGAGTCAACATTTACAGCCAAGAGCTGACGAGCGAAGTGCAGCACGTCGTCAAGAAGTCCAACACCGGCATCGAGTACCACGCTGCGATGCTGATGCCGCACTCCTCCAGCAAGCTGCGCCATCCGCCTCTCGACGACGACCGAAGCGGCGTGGCGTTCTGGCTCCCGAAGTCGCAGAGCTGTCGCGAGCAGATGGCGAAAACGTTCGAGCGCATCGCGAAGCTGTTCCGCACTGCACCACCGAACACCGGGCTCGACTGATGAAGCCCGCCACGAAGGGCTTCGGCCCATTCCCGCCGCTGTTCAAGTACGTGGACGGGGTTCTCCGCCCGATGAAGCGTGCGCTCACGCCCGGCGAGAAGGGGCGCGTGGGAAACATCCCGGGCGCGCGTGTCGACCACGAGACCGGCGAGGTGGAAGGTCAAGACCACGCGCTCTGGACGGTCGCGAAGGTTTTCGGCGCAGAGGGCTACACGCCACCGAACACCGCGATGAAGGAGCCGCTGTTCCCGAAGTCGCAGCTCGCTCCGTTCCAGCAGGTCGGCGCGTTCAAGCTCGCTCGGGTTGCTGAAGACGGCGCGCTCTGTCACGACGACATGGGGCTGGGGAAAACCGTGCAGGCTGTCGCTGCTGCCTGCACCTTTCAGTGGCACAAGCACGCGAAGCTCGTGCTCTGCCCTGCGTTCCTCCGACCGCAGTGGACGAGCGAGATTCGCCGCTGGACGGAGAGCTTCGACATAGGGCGCGCGCCGGCTCCGGTGCTGGAGATGCGACCGGGCGACAAGCACCGCACGTACGGCGACCCGTACGCCGGCAGCGTTGCACCGTGGGTGGTCGCCTACTACCACGACGCTGAGCGCGCGATGGACTTCATGCAGGAGCAGGGGCTGAGCTACCTGCTCGTCTTCGACGAGGCGCACAACCTCCGCGGGTACAAGACCGAGCGCACGGAGTCCGTTCACGCCGCTGCGACCTTCGCCGCGGGCCGCATCGCGCTGACCGGCGACCTGCTGGTGAACAACGCCGCGAAGCTGCACCCGGTACTGAACCTCATTCAGCCGGGCGCGTTCGGCAACTACAAGAGCTTCATCCGCAGGTACGCCAGCGCCTCCGAGAACGACCTCGGTTATCTGGTGCCGGGGAAGCTCTCGAACGAGGCGGAGCTGCGCGAGCGAATGAAGTTCTTCGCGTACCGCCGCACGTGGGACGACATCCCGAACAACGAGCGCCCGTTTGAGACGAAGATGCAGACCACCTGGGTGGAGGTCCGCAAGGGGCACGCAGCGCTCCGCAGCTTCCTCGTCAAAGGCGTCGCGCTGATGCGGTACGCGGAGGCTCTCGCGGATGCGAAGATGGAGGCGACCATCGACCTGCTGCGCAACGAGGTTGGTGCCGGCATCCCGAGCCTCGTGTTCACGCTCACGAAGAAGCACGCCTCTGAGCTGGTGGAGGCGGTGCGTTCGAAGGAGTGCCAGCCGCTGCTCATCCACAGCGAGGTCGCCAACGCGGACAAGCGACTCGCGAAGGTGGCGGAGTACGTTCACCGCGAGAGCGTCGCGAAGCGACTGCCGATGGTCATCGCCACGCTGGGCTCGCTGAAGGAAGGCGCGAACCTTCAGTGGGCGAAGTGCGTCACGTTCGCAGCACTGCCGTTTGGTCCCGACGAGATTCGACAGGGGCTCGCCCGCGCTGCACGCATGGGGAACACGGGCACCATCACCGTGCGCTTCATCGTCGCGAAGGGAACCGGCGACCAGTATTTCGTGGACCTGATGAAGCACAAGCTCAAGGAGCAGATGGCGCTGGCAGGGACGAGTGAAAGCGCGAAGGTCGACCTGAACAAAGCGCTGAGCTTCACGAAGACGGACGTGGAGAACGTCCTCGAAAAGATGTATGCAGCAGCACGCGCGAAGGGAGAAGAGTGATGAACATGGCAGCACCGGATGAGAACAAGAGGGAGAGGCTGGGGCGCAGGTTGATGGCGAACACGCGCCTCGCAGATGCAGTGAACGGAGCACTCACGATGGAGCGGAGCATGGGGTTGCACGGAATCAACGAGGCGTTGGATTGGGCGTTTCAGCAGGGGCGTGCGCGAGCGGAGATGGCGCACGACATGCGCGAGACCGAACGCTACGCCTCCGAGAAGGAGCGCGAGCTGGCGGAGCTGAAGCCCAAGTTCTTGATGCTCGCGGAGCAGAACAAGGAGCTGTTCGAGAAGTGCCAGTCGTTCAGCGACATGATTACCGCCCACACGCAGGCGGGCGGCGAGCAGCAGACGCGCATCAAGGAGCTGGAGGCGCTGCTCCAGAAGGAGCGCGCTGACGCTGCCGAACAGGCGCGTGTGCTCACCGCCGAGGTCGAGAACAAGCTGGCGGCGAGCGGCATCATCTGATGGCTCGCCAGCTCACACCCGCCGACGTACGCGCGATGCACCACGCGAAAGCTCAGCGAGCGGCGAGCAGCTTTGCTCTCCGACTTGCTGAGCGAAAGCGCAAGGCACGCATCAGCGTCTTCGCGACGAGCGCGGTGGAGCTGGCGATGAAGAACGGGCTGGAATGGGCGGTTAAGAACCCCCGCCCATTCCTCCAAGAAGGTGGAGCAGTGGTCGACGGCAGCTCACTGACCGCGGAGGAACAGGACGCGGTCGTTGAGGTGCTTCAGAACCTGCTCGACCGACTGGTGGAGCGGCCCGGGATGCTGTGGAAAGCCCGCGGTCGAAGCGACCGCGGGACCAAACGACGCAAGACGATAGAGCGTGAGGCTGCCGAAGCCGGAGCGCGGAGAGGATGGTAGCTTCATGCCCATGCCCACGAAGCTGACCCCAGGGAAACTGCTCAAGCTGGAGCTGGAGAGCACTGCGAAGGGCTGGTCGAACATCGAGCCCGGAGCTGCGCACTGCTGGAAGGAGTACCAGTTCGCACGCGTCCGCCGAATGCTGCTGCGCGGCGAAGAAGTGCCGATGCACTTCGCAGTCGGGCTCTACATGCACGCAGCTCGCGCGCAGTGGCTGAACGACAAGTACAGCGGCGACCTCTGGAAGAAGCAGATTCGCGCGTTCCGCGACGCGTGGGACGCGAAGTACCCGCGCCGCCCGATGCCGCAGCGTGCGCTCGGAATCGCAGAGAAGACCTTCGAGGGGTACGTGAAGCACTGGAAGCTCCTCCCGAAGCCCGAGGTGCTAGCGGTGGAGTACGAGCTGGAGCCACGTGGGCTCACCAAGGAAGCGCCGGAGTGGGCGTGGCGCGGCGCACGGCTCGACTCCGTCGAGCGCTGGCGCGGCAACATCTACATCGGGGAGTGCAAGAGCACCTCCGAGTCCGCGAACGCGGTCATGGACAACTACGCGCTCCACGGGCAGCCGCTGCTCTACATGGCGCTTTGGTCGAAGAAGGAGGTCGAGCGCTTCGGCCCGCTGAAGGGGCTGCTCTACGACGTGGTGAAGAAGGCCACGGACACGGATGCTGCTCGCTGCTACCCGCGTGCGGTGCTCGCGGTGGATGCTGTGCAGCACGCGCTCTCGTGGTTCCGCAAGGACTTCACGACCTGGGTGATGCAGTCGTCCCTCATCGACTGGAACGCGAGCCCGGAGCGCCGGCTGAACTGCACGCGCCCGTACGGTCCGTGCAGCTACCGCGACATCTGCACGAAGGGACGCGACGGCGCGCTTGGCTACGAATTCGAGGACGGCACTCCGGTCATCAAGTGGAAGCCGGAGCCCGGGAAGGAAGTTCCACCCTGGATGTGAAGTAGAAGGAACCTGCGCCAATGACGAACGACATGCTGAAGCTGTACCTCTGGCGGCGATGGCTGTCCGAGAAGTCCACCATCGGAGAGCTGTACCTGAACCCCAAGGACGAAGGGAACCGCGGCTTCCAGTGCTACACGCTGGAGGACAAGTTCCTGGGTGACGAGGTCAAGGACAAGGGACGGAGCTGCATCCCGAACGGAACGTACAGCGTGGAGTTTCGGCACAGCCCGAAGTTCGGGCAGGAGCTGCCGGTCATCTTCACGCGCAAGGAGCCGAACGGCATCTACGTCATCGAGTCACCGCTCAAGAAGGTGCGCTTCGAGCAGTGCATGTTCCACGCGGGCAACGTCCCCGAGCACACCGAAGGCTGCCCGCTGGTCGGGCAGGAGCGCGGCACCGACCGCATCGACTTCAGCAACCCGGCGCTCGCCGCGCTGCTCCAGCGCCTGCGCTGGGCGATGGGTCGTGGTCAGCTCCTCTTCCCGCTCCAGGTTTCCCTCAAGTCGCCTTTCGAGTAGTAACCGAGCGGTGACATCCGCTGCTCGTCCACGTCGCTGTCCGTTTACCCAGGGGTAACAAACATGAAGCTGACCACAGCCGGCGCTCTGCTGAAGGGCGTCATCTACGCGTTCGTTTACGGTGAAACCGGCGTCGGGAAGTCCCGACTCGCGCTCACGCTCACGCCGGAGGGGAAAGGCGAGGGCGCTGCGTGGGTGACTCCCGAGCCCGGCGAGGCGCACTCCATCGCGCAGGTCGCGCCGAACGCTCGCGTGGCGCTGCTCGACTCGCAGAACCCGGTGGAGGAAGCCGCCTCCGCAGTGCGGCAGCTCCGACAGGACAAGACGGTCACGGTCATCACCGTGGACGGGCTCTCCGTGATGTGCGGCCAGCTCGTGAACTACCTGAGCGACGGCGAAGGTGAGAAGGCGCTCGGGTTCGAAGGCTGGCAGGAGGTGCTCGCCAACTTCCGCACGCTGGAGATGACCTGCAATGACACGGTGAAGAAGTACGGCAAGAGCATCATCTTCACCGCATGGGAGGCGCAACCCACCTACGAGGACACGATGGGCGGTCAAGCGCTGAAGGACGGCGGTGAAGGTCGCCCGTTCCTCCAGGGCAAGGCGAAGCAGTGGATGCCCGGCCAGTGCGACATCATCGCGCGCATGACTTCGAAGATGGTCACGGTCAAGAACGAGCAGACCGGGAAGCTGGAGAAGAAGTGGAAGGGTCTCCTTCATCTCGACCGCTCCGGCGACTGGATTTGCAAGAGCCGCTGGGCACTCCCGTCGCCGTACCCTGCCAACCTCGGGAAGATGCTTGCCGAGGTGCGCGGCATCAAGAAGAAGCTTCAGACCACGAAGGTGGCTCCGCCGCTCAAGAAGAAGTAGGCGGAGTGTACGAGGGGAGGTTTGCGGTGAAGCTCCCTCGCAGTTGAATGCGAAACCGCATCCCACGCTGTCCAACCCAAACGAAAGGTAGCAAGTCATGCCGAAAGGTGAAGCGAAGGTCATCGAGTACAACCCGGGCCAGAAGCCCACGCAGTCACTCCCCGTCGATGATGGCGCGTACGCTCTCGCGCTGAAGTCGAAGGGGAGGCCGGGGCCGAAGGGGTGGCGGAAGAAGTCCCCCAAGAGCTACCCGAACCGGATGCTCGTGTTCAAGATTCTGAACACGGAGGACGAAATCACCGGGAACGAGAAGGAGGTCGTGGAATTCGCCTCCCTGTCGCCGGGCTTCTCGTTGCAGAAAATCGCCTTCCTCGCGTACGCCGCCGGCTACCCGAAGAAGCTGAAGCTGGAGAGCGGCCCGAAGAAGAAGCCGAACGACCCGACCGTGATGCGCAACATGAAGGCGGTCGACGAGCTGCTCCAGTACATCGAGGACAACGAGGTCGAGCTGCGCGCGTACCTCGCGGGCGACTCGTACAACGGGGAAGACCGGAACAAGGTCGCGAAGTGGCTCCCGCCCGACGCCGAGCTGGACTCCTCCAGCGACGACGCCGAGGAGACGGAGGACGAGGAGACGGAGGAGGCGGAGGGCGAGGAGAGCGATGACGAGGGCGGCGACGAGTCCGAGGACGAGGGCTCGGAGGACGAGTCCGAGGAGGAGTCCGAGGAGGCTTCCGAAGACGAAGAAGCCGAGGAGGAGTCCGAGGACGAGGACGAGGAGGCGGAGGAAGTCGACGACGAGAGCGAGGAGACCGAGGAGTCGGACGAGGCGGAGGAAGCCGAGGAGTCCGAGCCCGAGGAGACCGAGGAGGAGCCGGAGGAGAAGCCGGCCAAGTCCAAGAAGGGCTCCGAGCTGGACTCGCCCGCCGTGAAGAAGGCGAAAGCGAAGCAGGCCGCGGAGAAGGCCAAGGCGGCTGCCAAGAAGGGCAGCAAGAAGAAGTCGAAGAAGTAGCAGCATGGACGTAAACCCAGATGACCTGCCCCCCGGGATGACCGGGGGGAGCAACTGGGAGCTGTTGGTCGAGGCTCTGCGGACGTGGCGTGCCGTACCTGGACGCCATAGTCCGCGAGCGCTCGGCGTCGCCATGAAGGGTGACCCGCTGGACGAGCAGCTTCAGGAGCAGCGCCGAGAGCGCGCCCGGAACGAGTCGCGGAAGTTCTACGCGAAGATGAAGAAGGACCCCGTGTGGCTGGAGAAGCGGCGGGCGTATTACAGAGCGAAGTACCACGCAGCGCGAAACAGGGAGAAGTGAACATGGCGAAGTTCAGCAGCAAGAAAGCGCGTCGCAGCAAGGCAGCAGCTCGCGCAACGAAGACGCTTCAGGAGCTGGCGGAGCTGAAGCCGAGTCCGCGAGTCGAGCGCGTCGAGCTACCGGTGAACATGACGATGGTGGTTGACGACCTCAGCGCTCGCGACATCTTCGCCATCGCTGCGCTGAACGCGAGCAGCTTCAGCGGCAACCGCTCGCCGGAGGACATGGCGAAGCACGCGTACCTCGTCGCGGACGAGATGCTGAAGCGTCGAGCTGAACCGTGAAGCGCTACGACCCGCGCGCGCACGGGGCTCGCTGCGACCTCTGCCCGAGGAAGATGCAGACGCCCGTACCGCCCGAGGGTCCGAAGCGAGCGATGCTTTGCTGGCTCGGGCAGGACCCCGGCAAGAACGAGGTGAAGCAGCTCCGCCCGTTCGTCGGAGCGACCGGCACGCGCCTCGCGGGGCTCTGGGAAGCCGGCTGCGAAGCGAACAAGGTTGCGCTCCCACGCTCCCAAATCTGGGTGACGAACAGCGCGCTCTGCCTGCCGTTAACCAAGTCAGCTTCCGAAGCGAAGCGAGCTGTCGACTGCTGCGCTCCGCGGCTGCGGAAGGAGCTGCTGAACCTGCATCCCAGCGCCGGCATCCTCGCGATGGGAAAGTGGGCGTTCTACGCGATGACGAACAAGCTGAAGGGCATCGGCAAGTTCAGCGGGTTCTTCAAGGAGCTGAAGAAGCTGCCGCCTGTACCTGAAGTGAAGGAGAAGAAGTCCAAACCACGCAAGAAGGAGAAGAAGACATGAAGGGTCTCGAAGTGCGCGCCGATACCGGCGACTACATGAGCGTTCGAGCGGAGATGCTGCTCGACTTCATTGACCGCGAGATGTCGAAGCAGAAGCCCCCGCCCGACGAGGCGACCGTGAAGCGCGCTGCCGAATTCGTGGAGCGCCTCAGCTCGCTGCGCACGCTCAGCAAGGACATCCTCCTCCGCCTCGTCGCGAATCCCGAGATGGTCGACGCGCCCGCCAGCGCGCTCGCCAGCCGCAGCGTGACGCTCGCGGAGTGCCTGCTCGCGGAGCTGGGCAAGGTCGAGAAGGGGGAATTCGTCACGGAGGAGGAGAACATGATGCAGGGGACTCTCTTCGCTCTGTTCCGGCAGTGGTACTACAAGAAGCGCGAGGGCGCGGGCTGGGAGCCACCGCCCGAAGCGCTGGCACCGGAAGGAGGGACGCCCGGATGAGCTGCCACCTCCCGAAGCCCATGCCGCCCGGATACCTCTGCGCGTGCGCTCCCTCGTGCTCGTGCCGCGCTGGAGGACCGTGTACCGGTACAGCCAGCCCGGCAGTCATGCTCGATGGTGGTGGACGAAAGAACGACTCCGGCAAGCCGATGCTCTCCCTCGTCAGCACACCGG
>Ga0224723_1000515_pt1 | contig 26400 bp, 26 predicted proteins | sample Balambano_FR2_Me_FD_161647 | JGI IMG/M metagenome (GOLD analysis project Ga0224723, IMG submission 161647) | Freshwater sediment microbial communities from Lake Towuti, South Sulawesi, Indonesia - Balambano_FR2_MetaG | ecosystem: Environmental > Aquatic > Freshwater > Lake > Sediment | place... | reverse complement strand
AATAAGCGACCTTTAAATATAAGAGGTGTGTTAATTTTCTTCATATAAATTTGAATATATAATATAGTTCTACAATTTATATACCTCATTTTCCGGATGTATTAATATAACTACGATAACCTTGCCACTCAAAGTAACTAGCGCTACCACCAGGAATTAAGTATTTCTCTAACACCAACACTTTAATACCTTTTGCTACTAATTGGGTAGCACATACCAATCCGCCAATACCAGCACCAATAATAATTACTTCAAAATCAAAACCCATGGGGTAAGTAGTAAGAAATAAGGGCTTTTCTGTGATAACTTAAATACTTTATTTTCCCTTCTATTTGCAAAAAAAGAGGGACTTGCCTGCTGCTAGCTGGCTAATCCCGTCTGCCGATCCTTAAAGAGAGGAGAACACTGAAGAATAATATAACCTTCATTGAAAATCTTTGTCAACTACTAATGAAAAAAAATTGCAATAGTTTATATGATACATATCTTTAAATGCCAGCCATCAACAGGAAAGAGTATTATGATGTTTCAGTTGTTATACGCTAAAAAAAGTCCGTTTCCGGATATGACACTACAATTACGTGTTTATGTTCCACCCCATCCCTTGATTAAGCACTGGTTAGCAGTAGCCCGTGATGCTGGTACGCCTTCAGTATTATTTCGTAGTGCGATGACGGAGTTGGGCCGTTGGTTGACTTATGAAGCTGCGCGGGAGTGGTTACCAACTCAAGATATGGTTGTTCAAAGTCCACTCAGTACCTGTGCAGCTACTTTAATTAATCCAGAAGTACCTGTGGCAGTAGTGCCGATTCTACGAGCGGGGTTAGGATTATTAGAAGGAGCGCAAACGTTATTACCTTTGGCGTCGATTTACCATTTTGGCTTAGTACGAGATGAACAGACGCTGCAACCTTTGTGTTATCTAAACAAGTTACCGGAAAAATTTGACTCCCAAACGCGGGTTTTAGTCGTTGATCCAATGCTAGCAACCGGGGGGTCTATAATGGCGGTAATGTCAGAGTTAACATATAGAGGGGTAGACCCGGCTCTGACACGGATTGTTTGCGTGGTGGCAGCTCCACCAGCTTTACAACAACTAAGTAATGCTTTTCCAGGTTTAATAATTTACACTGCTACAATTGATGAAACAGTCAATGAGCATGGCTTCATTGTGCCTGGATTAGGAGATGCAGGCGATCGCATTTTTGGGACTTAAGCTAATATTCAGCTAGTGGTCCTTCGCAGCCTAACCACATCATAAAATGAGCGCGTTTGTTAAGGCGGAAAAGATTATGAGTCAGCGTGATGGTTTTGCCAGTGGCTTTTTAGCTGGAGCGGTAGTAGGTAGCGTAGTCGGTGGTATTGTTGGTGCAGTTATTGCTTCTCGACGTGATCTGGAATTAGCTCCTGAGGAAGAATCTCAAGGAAGTAAAAATTCCCCTGAAATCAAGAAAGCTGCAAAACGACGCCAAATGAAAGCCGTTGAAAATAGCCCGCAAGAGATGGAAACAGCAAGGCGATCGCTAGAAGATAAAATTGCCCAGTTAAATGCAACAATTGACGAGGTGCGAAACCAACTTAGCAGTGTCAATGGTAATTCCGGTCAGGGAACTCCTGAGCGGGCTTCAGTACCTTAAAGACCTGTGATCGTCTTTTTTCTTCTGGTGAATTCCATACACAAGGATGAAGCCACCATCCCAAATGGTCAATTACAATCAATAATAAGACCACTTTTGACACCTAGCAGTTAACTAAGCCACTCATGAATCCAATCGATGCACTGAATGTTATCATACAAGTCTATACAGGTCTCTTAATAATTCGGGTTTTGTTGACCTGGTTTCCCAATATCAACTGGTACAGTCAGCCATTCACTGCATTAAGTGAGGTAACTGACCCTTATCTAAATCTCTTCCGCTCAATTATTCCCCCCTTGGGTTCAATTGATATTTCTCCTATGCTAGCTATTCTTCTATTACAAGTTGTGGGTGGCAGTCTACAGTCTTTAGGGTAAATAATATTTAGTCTGGACTACTACTTAGTCCAGACTCATCATTATCTACGCTAACGCCGAACTTGACCACTAAATCCGGCTGCTTTAAATTGCTTTAATTTTAAAGGTAAAGGCTGATTTGCAGCTACAGATATCCTCAGATCAAAATTACTTATACCCGGAGGTATTTCGGGAATTGAACCAAGACGGGTTCGATTTTGCAGTACTGGATCATTATTTGCATCATAAATGCGTCCGAAGATATCAGCGTCGTAAACTGTTTTGTAAGTGGTATTCTCAGCTTTACCATTTACAATAAAGCAATTGGCTTTTGATGCACTACCACCACTAGTGACAGCACCTTTTGCTAGTTCATCTGGGCACTCTTGGTAAGAAATATCAAATAGTCTAATTTGTGTCAACGCTACAGCAGGGGGAGTAAATATCCACGATATAACTCCAATGACACAAAAAATAACAATAACATTGAGTATTCTTAAGTATTTCGTTTTCATATAACACCTGCTGCACAAGCTCAACTACTATTTTTAAATTCAGCTTACCTTGAAATTAACTCTCAAGGAATTAAAGACTTGTTTTGAGTTTTGTAATAATTAGAGAATGGACTCTCATTTTGATTAACTTATGAGTGGAGATGAGATAGAAGCAGCTTTGCAAGCAGCGTTTAATCGCTGTGATTTAGATGGTTGTCCTCTCACTGATAAGCAAAAACAAATACTATTGCAAGTTTTTCAACAATTGAAAGGCTCTCAGTATAATGTCTTAGATAATACTAATCCTTTAGATGAATTGACACCTCAAGAGTTACAAGCAGTTTTAGAGTTCGTCAAAATCCAGGAACAAAAAATTTCTTGGAAAGCGCAGTTACTAAACGATTGGTTACAGGGAAAGGATTCTGGTGCAGTCCAATTCATCCGCGATCGCTACGGTTTAGAATGGTTGAATGCAATTGAGCCGTACCATTTTGAGAAATATTCTGTTGAGGATACTCAAATGTTACGGGTCGGTTCACGCATTGAAGTGTGTAATGCTTTATGGGAATGGGTACAAGCAAATGGGCCTTGTGAACCGGAATGGTTTGCTTGTACTGTAATTCAACTGAGGCAGATTAGTAATGATGGTCAGATTACCACTAATTGTGTCATCCGCTTCGATAGTGGTACTGAGTATGAAATCCAAGGAGTTTATGAGTGGAATCGTTATAATTGGCGGTGGGTGAGTTAAAACGGACTGCTACAACCTTAGATGCTTTCGCAATGCATCACTCATAACATCTACAGGTACTGCATCTTTCTCCAGCCAGATTTTTAACGCTGCTGCACCTTGTTGGATTAACATTTCTAAACCATCTATTGTAATTAAACTTAATTGTTGAGCTTGGGCAAGAAATTTTGTCGGACTAGGATTGTATATTAAATCGTAGGCGATCGCAGCTTTTGGCAGTTTCTCCATTTCTTCTAAACTTAAAGGAGACTCGTGAATATTCGGGTACATTCCAATTGGGGTTGTGTTAACTAGTAAATTTGCTTTCCCAATTAAGCTGGGTAATTTTTCCCAAACACAAACTCGTAACTTCTTAGATATGGAAGCATCGCTCCAACTACTAAGAAATTCTTCTAACTTTTGAGCATTACGACCGATGATATAAATTTCTGCACAATTCAATTGAGCGCAACCGACAATAACTGCACGTGCTGCACCTCCATTGCCTAAAATTACTGCTATTCCTTGACTCCAATCTCGGTTATACGTTGTTTGTAAAGGTGAAATAAATCCTTCCACATCTGTATTTGTGCCATACCATTTGTGATTTTTAAAACAAACTGTATTGACAGCGCCTACAGTTTGGGCAATTGTTGAAATTTCTGATAATAAAGGTAGGATTGCTTGTTTATGAGGAATTGTAACGTTAAAGCCCACAACACCGATAGCAGCAAAACCAGCAAGCGCTACATCTAAATTTTGTGGTTCTATAGGAAAAGGTAGATAAGTGTAATCTAATTCTAAATAGGAAAGCGCTGCATTATGCATGACTGGTGATAGTGAATGTTCTACCGGATGACCGATGACACCCAAAAGTTTTGTTTTACCTGTAATCATTTTTAGTAGTGGGTAGTGGGTAGTGGTTGGTGGTTGGTGGTTAGTGCGGTAAAACCATCAACTACCAACTATCTACGTTACAATTATTAAAGTAGGTTAACATTACTTATTAATTATGCAGGCAGCGATCGCTTCCTCGACAACTCCTATACCAGGGAAATATTGGCAGTGGCGAGGACATAAAATATATTATGTACAAGCGGGAGAAAAACATTTAGACCGTCCACCCTTGCTATTAGTACATGGTTTTGGAGCATCAACAGACCATTGGCGTAAGAATATCACAGGACTGTACGAAAATTTTCAAGTCTTTGCGATTGACTTGTTGGGATACGGTAGGTCAGCTAAACCAAAGTTAGAGTACAGTGGTAATCTGTGGCGGGATCAACTGTATGATTTTATTACAGAAGTAATTGGTCAACCCACAGTGTTGGCAGGTAATTCATTAGGAGGGTATGCTTGTTTGTGTGTGGCAGCCCAACATCCTGATGCTACCGCCGGATTAGTGCTACTCAATAGTGCTGGTCCATTTAGTGTGAACCAAAATTCTAGTGAACCAGAAGCAGTCCAAACAGAAATTCAGCCTCCCAAACAACCTGATACTGTACAAAAGTTATTCGGGGATTTTGTGAAATGGATTCTTCAACAACCTTTTGCCCAATTTCTGTTATTTCAGTATGTGCGCCAAAAGTGGGTAATCAGACAAACCTTAGAGAAAGTTTACCTTGATAAAAGTGCCATCACAGACCAATTAGTAGAAGAAATTTACCAACCTTCCTGTGATGAGGGTGCGGTAGATGTATTTGCTTCGATGTTTAGTACTCCCCAAGGTGAGAAAACTGACGTCTTATTGAAGCAATTAAAATGTCCTTTATTGCTACTGTGGGGAGAAGGAGATCCTTGGATCAATGCTAGGGAACGTTCTCAGCAGTTTCGTCGATATTACCCACAGTTGCAAGAGTATTTTTTACGTGCGGGTCATTGTCCCCATGATGAAGTACCGCAACAGGTAAATTCTCTTTTACGAGATTGGGTTTTAACTAATAGCTAACAAATACAAGCAAATAGCTATTTGCTATTTGCTTCATCGATCACAAACCGATTATTTTCAACTTTAACCAGAACACCAATACCAGGTAATGGTTTGCGATCGCCTAAATTGTTAAATTCTACCTTTGCACTTGCACCCTTAACAGAAAAGCTAGGGTTCTTCAACAGAACGAGTCAACAACCGGAGTGGAGTTTACTATTAATTTTAGGCGCCCCTGCTTTAAGTAGTTTACACTCTAATATCAAACTTAGAGTCAGCGACCAAACGGGGATTTTAGAAGAACGGGGATTAGACGCGCGAACTAGTGATACTTATATATTTACCCCTGTTGTTGGTAATTGGGATGAAAAGTTTCTGGTAAGTGTAAGCTTGATGGATGGAGTTGAGACGACTTTACCTCCGTTTGCGTTTGATTTGGGGAGATAGGCTTATGATTCTATAATATAGATGTCAATCCCTATGACATTCGAGCGTTATGGCATTCTCCCGACGAGACCGATATATTAGCTTACTAACAGATTTTGGCTTCAAGCGCGTCTTTGGGTCGGAGCCAAATAAACGTTTGCTAATTGATTTTTTGAATACCTTGCTACCAGACTATCACCAAATTCGGGATGTGACGTTCAAAAATTTAGAGAACCTGGGCGCTACAATATTGGATCGCAAAGCGATTTTTGACGTGTACTGTGAGGCAGAAAATGGCGATCGCTTTATTGTGGAACTCCAAAAAGCCAAGCAAAACTTCTTCAAAGACCGCAGTGTGTACTATGCCAGTTTTCCGATTCAAGAGCAAGCCGAGAAGGGAGAATGGAACTACGAACTAGCTCCTGTGTATCTAGTGGGAATGCTCGATTTTATTTTTGATGATCATAAAAACGACTCAACATTTTTGCACATCGTCGAGCTAAAAGACCAAGAATGTCGCGTTTTTTATGACAAGCTAAAGTTTATCTACATTGAGTTGCCAAAGTTTGGGAAGACATTAGAGCAGTTGGAAACGCATTTTGACAAGTGGCTATTTCTGTTTCGCCACTTACCTCAGTTAGACGAACCACCACAAAAGTTGCAGGAGGAAGTTTTTGAAGAACTATTTGAGGTAGCAGAGATTGCCAACTTTTCTGTTGATGAAAATCGCAGTTATCAAGCGAGTTTGAAGGTTTACCGGGATTGGTATGCTATCGAGACGACAGCGCGCTTAGAAGCAATAGAGCAAGGACGAGAAGAAGGACGAGAAGAAGAGCGACAAGTAGCCCTGCAACGGGAGCGTTCTCTGATTCTTCGACAGCTGACCATAAAACTAGGCGAATTGGATGAATCAATTCGTGAGCGCGTTTCTGTTCTGTCGTTGGATCAGCTTGAATTACTAGGTGTAGCGTTGTTTGATTTCACCACTACGGTAGATTTAGATGCTTGGTTGTCAAGGCTGGGTAAAGGTAGATACTTAAATTAACGATGCATAGGCGCCTTTTTGTTCGGTTTTCACTACTGTTTATTCTAGAAAACTGAATCAAGCATAAAAATGAAAATTTAAATACTGTATTAGTTGATTTGAACTAATAGCAAATAGCTATTTGCTATTTGCTTCATCGATCACAAACCGATTATTTTCAACTTTAACCAGAATACCAATACCAGGTAATGGTTTGCGATCGCCTAAATCGTTAAATTCCAGCTTTGCACTTGCACCCTTAACAGAAAAATTAGGATCCTTCAACTCTTCATAAAGCCGATGACGAGTATAATTTCCTTGGGTACGCCTCAATCCTTCAACTATTGCCATAGTCGCATCATAAGACATAGCAGTTCGCCAACTGACATCTCCAGTTCCCCAAAGTTTCACTGATTCTTCGACAAAGTTAGAATTAGTAGCATTACTTCTATGCCAACGAACAGCAACTCTCAGTTTTGGATTATTAGCTTGAGTTACACTTTCAAGATATAAAGTATCTGCATTTAGTATAGTGATATTTTGGCTTTGGCTAATAATAGGTACTGCTACAATGTTTGCTATTTTATCGCTAAAAGCTAATAAAATCACCTCTGCTTTATTTTGTTTTGCTCGTTGTAAACAATTTAATGCTTCAGTTGCGCTGTGAGTTACTTGACATTCATCAACTAGCTCGCCTTGATTTTTATACAGAATATTTTTAAATTCTTTAATAAAAGAGGTAGTATATTTATCATCGGGCTGATAAAAAATAGCGGTTTTTTTAAGTTTTTGATCCACCATATATGCAACTAATCTACTAGCCGCAGCAGAGTTATCAGGAGATGTCCGGAAGATGTAGTTATTTAATCTAAAATTATAATCTCTAACAGCAGTACTTGTAGGAGATATAGCTACAATTTTACCATCATAAGACGGTGCTGCTTCTAGTATATTATCACTCGTATAATAACCGACAACTCCTAAAATATTTTTTTTGCTTGCAATATTATCAGCTACATATTTAATTCTACCAGTTGAACCCAAATAACTAGCAATTTCAATAAACAACATTTGCCCATCTATACCACCACCTTGATTAATTCTATCTTGAACGTGGGCAAATCCCCGTAGTAGTTGCTCGGCAAGAGCATTTGAAGTATTAAATGTGTCATCAATAATTGGAACAGCTGCTGCAATTTTTAACGGATTCCTTTTTAAAGCTGCTTTGGCGTTATTAAGGTAGATTCGTGCTTCTGGATCATTCTGATTTAAATTCAGGTATTTTTGAAAATCTTGGGTAGATTCTTTAAATTTGCCATGCTTAAATTCTTTTGTTGCTTTCTGCTTGACATCAAAAATATCATGGGTAATTTTAGGATTCTTGGGAAATAGAACAATTTCTCCGCAGCTAAAGCCAATTTGATTTTGAAAATCACAAATAGGTTGATTTATCCACCAGTTTATTAAAAGAGCGATCGCTAAGCTGATAAACCCCAGTATTACAAAAAGTAAAGGCGCTTTGGGTAAACGTCTTTTGATTTTATTGAAAAAGGACGATACATTAAAAGTAGTAGTTGTAGCAGAAGCTTGATTAGGATTTAAGGTATTACCTGTATTGATGGTAGGCAGATTTGTACTTAATTGTGATGGTTGTTGTAGCTCTTGTAAAGCAACAATTACCTCTGCTGCTGACTGAAACCGATGCAGAGGTTCAGGTGACAGCATTTTATCTAAAATACTTGCAAAATTATTGCTTACATTAGCATATTGATGCCAAGTCCAAGTACCCTCAAAACGTAAACCTTTGGGATGTCTCCCTGTTAATAAACAAATACAAGTTGCAGCTAAAGAATATAAATCTGATGAATAGGAAACAGCTTTCCCACTTAGCTGTTCTGGTGGTGCATAATCAGCTGTACCTATTACCATTGATTGTTCAACTGGTACTCCTGCAACTGCTTGCTTCACTGCACCAAAATCTATTAAATAAGGTATTTCATTATTGTAGAGTATAATATTTGCAGGTTTAATATCCCTATGAATAACCCATTGACTATGAATATATTGAAGTATTGGTAGAATTGATTGTAAAATTTTTAATACTTCATTTTCTGAAAATTTTTTATTTTGAATTATCTGAGCTAAATTTTCACCTTCAATATAGTCCTGAACTAAATAAAATAACTTTTGTCTATTTTCAGATATATCAGTTTCAGTTGAATCAAAAGGTGCTATTATTTCAAAATAATTCCATAGTCGAGGAATTTGGTGGTGTCTCAAATCCCTCAAAATTATTGCTTCTCTTTGAAAAGACTGTTTAATATGTTCAATTACTGAAGAGGGTAAAGGATTAACAGAAAGATTTCTTGGTTGTAGTTGTTTGATAACACAATTATGTTTAAGATTAGAATCCCATGCTAAAAATGTCTTACCAAATCCTCCTCTGCCTATGAGTTCTAATGGTAAATAATTATTTTGTAAAATTAAAGGCATTTTACAGTTACCACAATACCTCTGTCTACCTTGAACACTAAGCAATTCATCAGAAATATCGTTGTTAGGATGTTGGCAATTTGGATTAGTGCAGTAAACTCGCATTTCTTAACCCTTTGCTTCACTCTTTAAAAAAAATAGGTGACAAATAGCTTTAACATCGGTATAAACCAAAGCATTCACCTGATGTTACACTAATAAGCATATCGTAACATTTAAGAATACTTTATGAATGTGTACTTGATATCAAAGATGCGATCACCTTTCAAGGGGAAACATTCAGCGAAGGGTAAATGCACAGTTTTGTTTTATTAAGCCAATTGTTAAAGAAAATTTAGTATTACACTTACTTTGCAAGTAACGATTTAATTTGTTGTTCCGTTTGCTCGCTAATAATTTCATTACCTATACCAGGTTTATCTAAGTTCATTTTGATAAAATTGGTTTTATCTTTATCTGTAAATTTATTATCATTATTAGAATCTTTAGTTATTTTTAGAAACAGTGCATTAGCACTTTGAACAACAGTCCAATTTAGAAGTTGAGTATTATTAGGAGTTATTTGCTGTAGATTTTTCCCTGATACATCAGATAAATATCCAATACTTGCATCTTCGTAAGTTAATTTATTATCTTTATTTGTGTCGTTTTCAATAATTCTGTAGATGATAAATCTTTGAGAGGGTTTATCTTTTTCTTTTTTCTCTAGGAAATCAAATGAAGTGATGACTGCTTTCTTGTTTAGTAAAAGATGAGTGCGTCCGTCTTGTTTATGATAGAATATAATATTATAGAAATTTTTCCGAGCATCATAATAAGAAGCTTTAGAGCTAAAAATACTCTCTCTGCCTTTATTTTCTTCTGAAACACGAATCGGAATCATTAAATAATCGGATTCTTTAACTACTAAATCATCATAAACAATATTAAATTCCGGCTTCTCTAATTGTGTCTGCTGCGGTTCTTGCTTTGTTTGTGTTCTTGTAACTTCACAAGATCCACAAAAAATAGAGAGAAAAATTAATGTTGTAATCTGGCTTAATAAGCTATAACTTCTCATTTAGATTCTCAAATCGTACGGCTGTTAAGCTTAACATAATTATCACTAAAACTCAAAAACCTGGTCAAGCGTGACCAGGTTCCTTCGGATGTTTAGCGTTCAAATACTTATTGTAAACTTAGTAAAAAGAGTCAAAAGCTAGGGTTTACTAACTGACGACAAATTTAGCATATCTACGTTTTTCCGCTTTGGGATTTGGCTTCCCTTGGTTACTTTAGGGCTGTGCCACTATATATCAATATGCTAATCTTTGCTTGGGCTGATGACAAGGGGACACGTTGTCAATTGCCCTTAAGGTTTGGTTTTTATTTGGTGTCCTGACTATTAATCTATCATCTGTTTGATTTATGAGAATATCTTCTTAACTGAAGTTTACAAAAGAAGGGAATAGGCAATTCAGTAGCAGACAACTTGATATCTGCTGCTTTAGCGTTATTCTTTGCATTACGCGCACCCGCGATCGCATTACTTTGGGGTTGCTTCAAAAGCTTCTCTGATTGCTTTAATAGAGTCTGCATCGTCAATTCCCACCCACATTTTTTTATCTGCTTGCCAAGTTCCCATAAGAATGGTTGTGATTTGTACATCTGATGTACCCAAGCATCGCTTTTCCATAATTTAATCTGGACTGATGCTGCTTTCTTTATAGTATGCAATTTAGATAGAAATATTTCACGAATGTACTTAATTTCTATAAAAATAATCAATATATGTAATTTCCGAGTTGTCACCTTTATAGCAAAAATATATCTTAGATATAACTATTTTTATGAATAAAAAATACTGATTTTTATATTCCTTAGATTTATCTCTTAGGATAGTTTTCTTTATTGTCATACTTGGCGTCAAATCAATTAAGAGTTAAATTAGAAGCCTATGGAAAGATTATCTTCAATTCACGCACTTAAAGAATGGGCGATCGCAATAAATGCTCTAGAAGCTGGCAAAACAATTATGCTACTGCGAAAAGGTGGTATTCACGAACAGGGTGGACGTTTTACAGTTGCTCATCATCAAGTTTTACTTTACCCCACCTACGAGCATCAACAGCCATTTCTCCTCAAACCAGAGTACGCTAATCATGTATACGCAGTCACACCAGGTTGGCATCCAGAAACAATCCGTATTGGTAGTTGGGCAGAAATAACTGATATTTTGCTAGTTAATCAGGAATCAATTGTCAACGATTTACAACATTTCCACATTTGGAACGAACATTTTATTAGCGATCGCTTGAAATGGAAACCACGTCAGCCATTGTATATTCTGCTGTTACGGACTTATAAACTACCTGAGGTACAGGAAATTCCCTATAGAAGTGAGTACGGTGGTTGCAAATCGTGGATCGATTTATCTTGTCACATTTCTTTAGCTAACGCTCAACCTGTTTTATCTGATCAAGTCTACTCCCAACAAGTAGCTGAGATTCGCAGTGTCATAGGCGATTTATCATATGCTACACCCATGTGAAACTATACCTAGGCTAGAGTTATAAAGACGCGATATCAATCGCGTCTATTTATAAAAACCGTAGTTATCAATACACACAATTGTAAAAACCACAGATATGATTAAATCAATGTAGATGTTTATTTACTATCTGCATATACAAGCATCTACAAGAATTAGTTTTTAAGTTTGCAATATGAATAAGAAGGTAAGATGATTTCTTCTTTTTTTCCGGTTCGTTATAGATAAAATCCGTGTTCTATAGTCCCCCTGTTCCCTTTTAGGCATAAAGAGTACCCCACAAGGGTGAGGTATAACTTGACTATATTCTGCCATTATGCATTAAATGCACTTACCTAAAGGAGTTTGCCATGCATAGACAAATGTGTTGGTTATCTAGTGCTGGAGAAAGTGGAGATAAAATATTACACTTACAACTTGCTCCTGGCCAACCTTGGCGTCCTTACACAGCTTTTCCTCAATTTTCAGTACCAGATTATAAAATACCAGGTGGTTCTAAAGGTTGGGCAACTTACCAAAAGTTATTAAAGGCAGGCTGGACACTAGTACATAGTGCCCGAGCAAATGAATTTAGTGACGCAACTCAAGTAAATAATTCATAATTACTTGTATGCAATTATCACCTCTTGCATAGTCGATTGTAGGACAATAAGTTCGCTGTTGACAAAGCCAGCATTACTAAACATTCGTTGGTATTCTGCAAAAGTGTAAGCATCGCCACTTGGGGTTGTTGCTAGCATGGTTAAACTAAAAGACGCTACCTCAGGTGGTATGATGTGGTTTTAATAGGAATAATATCAAATGCGATCGCCTACCATCAACAGCGATCGCATTCTTAATTTTATTAATAATTTTTCACTCAATTTCTTATGTTTATGAAAATCTACTGAAGTCAGCTAATAAATTCCCGACTTCTTGAAGAAGTCGGGGATTTTAGTATCAAGTGACACCTGCCAAAAACCGATCTTGTCTTGTACGTAATAATTGCTCTAAATTTATGATAGTGGGTTTACTATACTTCTAACAACTTCTACATCTAATTCTAAGATTGCAGCTACTTGCTCTAGGTTGATACCAACTTGTAAAAGCCTTGCAGCAGTGTCTAATTTCACCTCAGCTTTAACTTTTTCTTCAACCTTGGCTGTAATTTCTTCTTCAACCTCAGCTTTAACTTCTTCTTTCACCTCAGCTTTAACTTCTTCTTTCACCTCAGCTTTAACTTCTTCTTTCACCTCAGCTTTAACTTCTTCTTTCACCTCAGCTTTAACTTCTTCTTTCACCTCAGCTTTAACTTTTTCTTCAACCTTGGCTGTGATTTCTTCTTCTAATTCTTGATAGTATCTTGTACCTCGAATCAAATTTAGGGTTAGCATTTCTTGTACTTCCTCCCGACTTAAGCTTGGATACTTGTTTATAACAATCGATTCTATCAGTTCTAAAAATTTTTCTTGGGCAGCCTTATTATTAAATTCTTGTCTCGCTTTATTAACTAGCTGTTTAGCTGCAAGTTTTGCTTTCCGCTTACCTTCTACGATCAACTTGAGAATTCCTAAACTCAAAGATTCATATGCATCCTCACCCATTTCATTCAGGTAAAAACACTTCAAATGTGCTTGCCGCAGCGCATTCAGATATTCTGGGAAGGGAACATCATTTTTGCGCGTGTCAAATACCACTATAGCATACCAATCCGGATTGTATGGAGGGTATTGATTAAAGTAAAGTATGATACTTGTTAAGAATCTTTTGTAAAATTTTTGATCTTTGTAGCATTGGGCTTCAACGAAATAAGTTGGTTGATTGCGATTTCGATTTGGAGGGATAAATATTCCATCTAATCTAAAGCCACGCTGTTTGATTTCCTGACTTTTAAAATCGTAAATCTGCGGATCAGTATTCGCTTCACCTATTAATTCAAAAAATATGTTTGGAAATTCTTGAAATAGTTCGTAAAAAATTGTATCGCGTTTCATTTCAAAAGTAGATGCCCGGACTGATTTAATTGATTTACTACAGAATCATTAAACTATAAACCAGCATCAGAATAAACATTTGTACTAATTTCTTAATCTGAACATAAAAAGTGCTGAATTAACCTTTAGTTTCGTACCCGTCAATGACAATTTATACATTTTTGCCAATTAAAGTTTATAGTTCACGAAGGCAGATCTTACAAACCTTAAAATCCTTTGGCTGCACCTTCACCACGGAGATCTGCTGCACCTTCTAAAATATTTTCAGGTGTAACGATGATCGCGTTAGCATTACCCCAAGTGGAAGTTTCTTTGATATTATGTCCACGACGACGTAATTCTTGTATTGTCATGACATCTAAACCAAAGGGTTCTACTCGCAATTCATCCGGTAACCATTGGTGATGTATGCGTGGTGCGGAAATGGCTGCACCTGTATCCATGTTATATTCGAGTACGTTCAGCACTATTTGCAGTACTTGGGTGATGATAGTACTACCTCCAGGAGTACCTACTACCATCCGTAAACGATTTTCAGTCACAATTGTGGGAGTCATGCTAGAAAGGGGAGTTTTGCGGGGTGCGATCGCATTGGCTTCATTACCCACTAACCCAAAGCTGTTGGGTACTCCTGGTGCGATGGCAAAATCATCCATCTCATTGTTAAGTAAAATACCAGTATTCGCCGCCACAACACCAGCACCAAACCCTGTGTTAATTGTAAATGTTAAGCTGACAGCGTTACGTTCAGCATCAATAACATTCAGATGGCTAGTTTCAGGAGACTCGTAGAATGAGGAACTTTTAGCACGTATATTTCCTGGCTTAACTTCTGTTGAGGGTTGAGCTAGTTCCATGTTAATTTGTTGACGACGGATTTTGGCGTATGCCGGGCTGATAAGCTCTTGTACAGGTACTTTCACAAAATCTGGATCGCCGAGAAATTCTGCTCTATCTGCGTAGGCAATTTTCATCGCTTCTGCCATTAAATGCAAGCTATCAGGATGATGCCATCCTAAAGATTTTAAATTTGTGTCACCAATAATGTTTAAAATCTGTAAGAGGTGAACTCCTCCTGATGAAGGTGGTGGCATGGAACAAATTTTAGCTTTGCGGAAATTTCCACATATAGGAGTACGCCAAATCGGTTTATAAGATTTCAAGTCTTCTAAAGTTACCAAACCACCGTTTTTTCTCATATCAGTAGCGATCGCTCTGGCAATATTTCCGGTGTAAAAACTTTGGGGATTTTTGGTAACTTCTGTTAAAGTTCGTCCTAAGTCACGCTGGACTAATCTTTCTCCCGGTTGATAATAATCACCTCTGCGAGTAAAAATTGCTCTAGCTGCTGGATTGCTGAGGATTACTTTTTTGCGACTTTCATAAGCTTGCAGAGAACGGGGAGTTAGCACAGGACTAATAATATAACCATTATTAGCTAGAGCGATCGCAGGTCTGACTACTTCTTGCCAAGATAATTTACCATAACGTCGATGCACTTCATAAAGCCCTGCTACTGTTCCTGGTGTTGCTACAGCCAAGTGTCCATTAGTACTTGCACCTGGACGTACCTTACCTTGAGCATCCAGGTACATATTTCTAGTTGCTCTGATGGGAGCGCGTTCCCGGAAATCTAATGCTTTAATTTCTCCTGTTTTTCCTTGATGAATTAATAAAAAACCACCACCACCAATCCCCGCTGAGAAAGGTTCAACTACAGAAATGGCAAAAGTCGTAGCGACTGCTGCATCCACAGCATTACCACCTTTTTGTAACATCTGCAATCCTGCATCACTAGCCAAAGGATTGGCAGAAACTACCATTCCTTTTTTACTACGCAATGGTGATATAAAAGCCGCAGCTGCAACTTGGCTGTAAAAGAAGATAGTCAGGAAAACAATCGGATATATTTTCATAAATTTTTATTTAATCTAAACTCTCTAACAACATCTTTAATGTCACGCAACTCACCTTCAACTTGGTAATTCATTTGCTGCATTTCATTAGCAGAAATCCTTCCTGATAGTTGAGATACTACTTTTCTTAAATTAGGATACTTTTTCAACGTTTCTTGACGTACGATTGGCGCAGCTTCGTAAGGAGGAAAATAATTTTTATCATCTTTTAATACTACCAAACCCAAACGGGCTATTTGTCCATCAGTGGAATTACCATTAATCATATCCACTTGTTTTTGAATTATTGCTCTGTAAATCAAACCTAAATCCATCAACCGAGGAGATTGATTGAAACGTAAATTATAAGCTTTTGCCAATCCAGGAAAACCATCTTCTCGTTCGATAAATTCATATCCAAAACCACCGCGCCATTGGGGAGTATACTTAGCAGCTTGGGAAAGAGTTTGAATATTAAAACGCTTAGCGTCATCTCCTCTAATAATCATGGCAAAAGTATTTTCAAAACCCAAAGGTGCCATCACTTCTAACTTAAATTTTTCAGCGTAACCTTGTTTTAACTTTTGGTAAAGTAATTTGGAATCATTAATAACTTTCTGCTTTAAAATAACAGTAAAAGCTGTACCCGTATACTCAACATAAGCATCTACTTTACCAGTAGTAATCGCACTATGAGTTACCAAAGCACTAGTAAAACGCCGACGTTCAACTTTTAATTTCGTTTTTGATTCTATTTGCTGTGCTAAAAGTTCGCTTAAAATATCCTGTTCAGTAAATCCTTTGGAAGCAACAACAATATCACCTCCATCAGTATTATTCACACTCTTGTTACAACTAGTTGAGCTTAGCACTAAGGTAACAGCTAAAAGGCTGGTGAAAAATTTGTGGATGTTCATTTTGAATTTTGAATTTTTAACTTTCCTTCTAACCAACCAATGGCAAAATCAGCTAGTAATGCAATCAATGCTGCTGGAACTGCTCCTGCTAAAAGTAGCTGATTGTTGACTGCCGAAATTCCCCGGAAAATCAACTCACCTAAACCACCTGCACCGATGGCTGCTGCAATTGTTGCTACACCAATGGCAATTACCGTTGCTACGCGCACTCCTGCTAAAATTACCGTCATTGCTAAGGGAATTTCAACTTGTAGTAATAATTCTTGATTTGTCATTCCCATTCCCCGTCCAGCTTCACGAATTGCGGGATCAACGTTGGTAATGCCTGTGTAAGTGTTGCGAATGATGGGTAGTAGTGAATACAATGTTAAGGCTACGATTGCGGGAGTTGCGCCAATTCCCCCAAGTATGGGTACAGGAATTAATAAACCAAATAGCGCTAAACTGGGAATTGTTTGCATGATATTGGCTACGGCAAGAATCGGTTGACGTAGGATTTTTAGGCGGGTAATTAATATTCCTAGGGGAATGCCGATGAGAGTGGCGATTCCGATGGCGATTAGTACTAGTATTAGATGTTCTTGGGTTCGTTCTAAGATTTCGGGAGCATATTTTATGAGGAAAAAGTCATTCATAGTGCTGGATTATGCTAGTAGGGGATTTTAAACATTGGAGAAATGCTAGAGCTTCTGGATGTTGTGAGTGCATAAATTCTTGTGGTGTGTCTAGTAGGATTAGTTCTCCTCCAGACATTAAACCAATTCTTGATGCTAGAACGAAGGCTTCTTGGATGTCGTGGGTAACGAAAACTACTGTTTTACCTAATTCTTGTTGTAGTCGTTTGAATTCTTGTTGTAGTTCTAATCTGGTAATCGGATCGAGCGCACCGAAGGGTTCATCCATTAATAATACTGGTGGGTCAGCTGCGATCGCCCGAGCTACACCAACTCGTTGTCTTTGTCCCCCGGAAAGTTCGTGGGGATATCTGTGGGCAAATTTTGCCGGATCTAAACCAACTAGTTGTAATAATTCATAAACGCGGGTTTTAATTTGTTTTGGTTTCCAACCTTCTAAGGAGGGAACTAAACCGACATTTTTCTCAATGGTAAAGTGGGGAAATAAACCAGTTTCTTGAATTACGTAACCAATTTTGCGCCGCAATTTGATTTCATCCCATTTGGTTGTAGCAACTCCATCAAATAATACCTCACCTTCAGTTGGTACAAACAGCTTATTAATTAACTTCATAGTAGTCGTCTTACCACTACCACTGCGTCCAAGTAATATTAACGCTTCTCCTCGATAAATACTGAAATTCAGATTCGATACCAAAGAGCGATGATTCCGACTAAAAGTCACATTCCGAAACTCTACAAAAACTTCCTGATTTTGCGGCATTTAATTAAAAACTCATCACACATAGTAATTCTAAATCATTTACTACCCACTCTTCCCATCTCTTTCGTCAGCGTCTGCTGTAGTTCATAAAATAAATTAACACCTAAGAAAAATCTAGTTTATACTCTTCCAACAAATGAGGAATATAATCATACCCATCCACACCAATCACAGAAATAATTTTTTGACGATTTTTCTCCAACACTTGTTTAAAAGACTCATTACCAATTTGCCCTTGATACATTATCAACAATTCTGCTGGATTACGCCACTCATTAGAGCCTATTTGATTTAACAGATACATTCCTAAAGAAGCTGTATATACGGCTCTTTCTACATTTTCTATAATATAATTGGCTTCGCCTAAGTTCGCTAAATTTAATCCTTGCAAATATAAATCGCCAGAAATCTGGGCAATTTTAAAACCGTCTTCTAAATATTTAATTGCTGTTTGAGCATCTCCAATTACTTGATATGCAATTCCTAAACTACTAAAACATAAAGCTTTACTTTGCACATCGTCTAATTGCTGTGATAATTTTAAGCCTTGTTGCAAATAATTAATCGGCATTTCATACATTTCCGGTTCTATTTCCTCTGACTGCTGCGCTTGCATTACTTCGCTATAACCTAGATTAACCAGCGCATTTGCTTCTCCTGTTTTATCTCCACCTTGTCTAGCTAATATCAAAGCGCGTTGACTGAAATTAATTGCTTCAGGATAATTTTTCTGCTGTACACAGCTACGACTAAGATGGTTCAGGTTGGCTATTTCACAATAAGTATCACCTGCACTACGGGCTATATCCAATGCTTTTTGGTGAAATTTCATCGCTTGGTCGTATTGTCCCATCGCTCGCTGAGAATAACCTAATAATGTCAAAATTCTCGCTTTTTCTTGAGTTCCTTGCACTTTGCTCAACGGTTCATCTAAATAATTCAATGCATCTCGTAAATAACTACCAGAAAATGAAGCAAAAATACCACCATATAAAGGAAAATACGGTCGTTGAGCAAAGGTTCGCAGAATTTGTAACATGATTTGCGAACAACCATTATTCAATATACTGTTAGTACCATTTGCTAATTGACTCCAAATTACCGCAAAGGTTAGAAAAGTTGAAATTGACATTTTGGAACCAGCTTGGACGTTATACGGTTGCTGGTCAAACCAGTTGACTAATCCTCGTTGTAAATACTGTAATATAATTGCTATCTCTACCCAATCGGTTAAAGTAATTTGCTTTCGGGTAAATTCAATTACAGATTCTTCTAATGCCAAACTGCGGAATAGTGCTTTTGGTAACTCACTATTTACGTGTTTTGCCCACAATGACCAAGGCCCTTTTTCTCCTGGTACACCACCAAAACCGAGTGTTTCTTGACGTTCGTATATCCAACTTACCAAATGTTCTTGAAGTCGCTGCCAAGATGTTACTCCCTTGACAATACCATTAGAAATTTGCTGTAAGTCAGAGTTAGCTTGAGCGTATGTTTGTAATGATTTTGATAGTTGTTGGAGTTGTTGTAAATTGAGTGTATATTTTTGATTAGGGTCTATTTTACGTAAAAATACTGTTAGGCGTTCTTCTGGTGATGCGGTGGTAATTTGTTTAACTGCGGAAACGATCGCCTCGGTTGCTTTACTATATTCTTGAGCGCGTTGCCATTGAGTTTGGATTGTTTTAATCGCTCTTTGAATGCGAGTTGCTTTCGCTTTTTTGAGTTCGTCTGTTTCTACCTCTACTTGTTGTTGGATAGAATTATAGCGATCGCTCAAAACCATCTCAAATATTTCTCCCGTCTCAGGAGTGACATCTTTGAGCAATATTTGATACACCTGCTCAACGGAGCTAATTTTGCCTTTAAGAGTGTTTTGTACAATCTCTTCAATTAAAGCTGTGTAGCGTTCGTGTAATGATAATGACACTTTAGCAACCAGAGTAAGTTAATAATTATTGTAATTATTAATTTTACACTTAATTAAAGGGAATAGGGAACAGAAAGTTTTCGTTGTTTGTTCGGAGTGAAAAATTTTAAAGTAGAATAAATATCATTGCTTCTTGAAAATTTGATAAAACTTTCTTCTTTTAACATATTTTTCTTTTGATTGTGAGCTAGACGAAATCTGGATCCAATCTAAGTATGGAAACTTGAAATGGCTCGCACACCCACATTAACTTTTGACCGTGGTACTTTAATTCTCCATCCTCCACCACGAGGTAGAGCGTGGATGGATTTTGCTACCTGGGATGATCGAGTAGAAAAATTCCGCATCCCAGCAATTAGATATCGTCCCTTAGTTGAAGCACTCCAAGCGGAAAATACTAATTTTAACGACGAAGCGCGGGGATTTTCTCCTCTAGAGTTAACCTCTACTTTGGAAATGGAACCTTATCCCCACCAAAGCGAAGCGTTAGCTGCTTGGAAGTTAGCAGGAAGACAAGGTGTAGTCGTGCTTCCCACAGCTGCGGGTAAGACTTATTTAGCCCAAATGGCAATGCAAGCAACACCCCGGAGTACTTTGATTGTCGTACCAACGTTGGATTTAATGCATCAGTGGTATGCACATTTAGTATCGGCTTTTCCAGATGCTGAAGTAGGATTATTAGGGGGTGGTTCACGGGATAAAACATCCATATTGGTAGCAACTTATGATAGTGCAGCAATTCATGCGGAAAGTATTGGAAATCGCTATGCGTTGATAGTATTTGATGAATGTCATCATTTACCCACAGATTTTAATCGCGTGATTGCAGAATACGCGATCGCACCTTATCGATTGGGACTTTCTGCAACACCAGAACGCAGTGATGGTAAGCACACTGATTTAAATATTCTTATTGGTAGGGAAGTATACCGGAAACGTTCTGAAGATTTAGCAGGTACAGCCTTAGCCAACCATAAAACTGTACATATCAAAGTTAATTTATCACAACAAGAACGAGAAAAATATAATCAACTATTGCAAGTGCGTAATAATTTTTTAAAAGAATCAAAGATTTCTTTGGGTAGTATGGAAGGCTGGCAAAAGTTCGTGCAAATGAGTGCGCGATCGCAAGCTGGACGCAGAGCAATGTTAGCTCACCGGGAAGCCAAAGAAATCGCTTTGGGTACTGATGGTAAGTTACGGTTGCTAGCGAATTTATTAGCCAAGCATTATCCAGAGAGAATTTTAATTTTTACAGCAGATAATGCCACTGTTTACCGTATTTCTAATGATTTCTTAATTCCGGCAATTACCCATCAAACTCCTGTTAAAGAACGTCATGAAATATTAACAAAATTCAAAGAAGGGCAATATAAAACATTAATAGCTTCTCATGTATTGAATGAAGGAGTAGATGTGCCAGCAGCGAGTATTGCTATAATTTTATCTGGTACTGGTTCTGCAAGAGAATATATTCAACGTTTAGGGAGAGTTTTACGTAAGGGTAATGTAGAAAATAAACAAGCAATTTTATATGAAGTTGTAGCAGCAGATACGAGCGAAGAAGGAACTTCAGCGCGGAGAAGGGGAGTAGAAAGAGAACCTGGAAAAAACCAAGATCAGTTACAGGTAATTTATGGAGGAAATCAAAAACAGAACTACCGTGCTGCGGAGACAAATACAAATTACTCAACTAATTCTCAACACGAGCAATTAGATTTATGGGGACAGCCAGAAGATGTTATATCTAACAACAGCTAGATGCTGAAATCAGCTAATAAAGATATAATTTAACACTGTGATGTATAAGAGATATAACTGTGGACGCCATACTAGAACGCTCCTACGCACTTAAACAAGCAATAACTGATTTTGTTCTTGATGCTGAAGGTGATATTGCACAAGCACTTGAAACTTTTGCAGCACAACAGTCACGACGCAGTTCTAATGATGTCCCACAAGATTTTGTGATCGATAGCTTTATTTGTGAGGGTATTGGTGATTTATCACCGTTGAATGAATTTATACAAAACAGTACTGATTTATCAGAGAGCGATCGCCTAATTTTACAAAGCTGGGAAAATAGTTTCGTGGGTCTATTCGCCATCTTGAAGATTCTACCAGATGGCTTTGAGTTAATGAACTGGTTAACAGATAAACACTACATCGTCAAACCGAATACCCCTCAACTACAAGAAATGTCTCGGTTAAAAGAAAACGAAATTATATTAACTCGAATTGCTCCTGTAACAGAAGACTACTGGATGTTATTTAGTTCATATGTACAAATGGGCAAATTAGGTAAACCAAAACTTGCAGTCGCAATTGGTAATTTTAAAGACAACTATAAGCAGCATATATACAGTGATGCACCGGAATTATTAGAAGAAGCTTGGCAGTCTGTAGAGCATTACCATCAAGAGTTTATTAACTATTTTGGTGCTGATGAAATCACTTTACCTGGATATCAACTCAATAAAAAAATTACAGAATTACAAGAAATCTTAACACAAAAACGTCTAGAAGAAGCAGGTATTGACCCATCAAAATCTTTAGCAGAGGTAGTACAAGAAGCTGGAGTCGGTGAAGAAGAAATTCAAGAAGCGGTAGCAGAACTAGGTGCAGATGCAACAGTAGTTTCCCAAATGCTTAAAAATAAAAATCCTGCTTCTAAAATGATGATGCCAAAAGTTGATTTACCTGCCGAACTCAAAAAAGCTGAACAGGTAACAACACTTTCCCATCCGCGTTGGGGACAAATGTTTTTACCAAACTACAGTAAAATTAAAAATATTTTAGAAGCAGAAGATTGGCAAAGTGTTGAAGGTGTAGAAAAACTGATTCGCCAGTCTTTAGAAGATAAAAGTGTCAGTACCTTCGTTTGGTATCGCTTAGCCGCACAATATCCTACTCAACTAGAAAAGGTACTACAAACAGTATTACAACGTCCATTCCAGCTGGAAACTGACTTCAACTCATTATTGCAAGAATTCAATAAACCTATAGAGCCAGATTTACCAGAAATTGCTAGTGTACCCCTACATCTGCATAACTTGTTTCAGGAAGCAGTTGCAGAAGTAAGTAAATCCAAGCCAAAAGGGAAAGCACAAAAGCAGTCTGCAAAAGGTTTTCAATAATACTTTCGGGTACAAGCAGTTGCGGAGTTAATAGCTAGGGGTTGCTGAAAAACAAAAGACGAAAAAAACAACTTCAGTATATACAGCACATTGCAGGTTTATGAGGTACAGTTATATTACCTCGTAGGGACACGGCATCAGTAGGATTTTTCGTTTACCCGCAATATTTCGGATGCCGTGCCCCTACTAGTCTACCTCACTAAGATGAAATCTGCTGTAAAAAGAAATTTGTTTCATATTGACCAGCTAATCATATCAGGAGCATCCCTAGAAAGTTTAAATAAAAGACAGTACAAAATGCTGCTTGTCGTTGCAGAAATTACTTGCATGATATTTGCTGTATCTTAAATGTATTTATTTTATGAAGATAAAAATAAGTCTTGAAGACTATTTGCTACTTGAGACGATCACGGTAAATTTATTGTATTAAGACTTTCATCTTATATTTCTGCCCAGATGAAAACAGATTTAGAACAGCTTGCGGTTTTCGGTAGTGTACCAACTTTTGCCGAAAAACTGTATGTCGGTCGCCCTAATATTGGTTCAAAAGAGCGTTTATTGAAACGAATCAATAGTATCCTAGATACGAGGTGGCTATCTAATAATGGACCATTAGTGCAGGAATTTGAGCAACGGATAGCTGATTTCTTGGGTGTGAAGCATTGTGTTACTGTGTGTAACGCAACAATTGGCTTACAAATAGCAGCGAAAGCTTGTGGACTTAGCGGTGAAGTTATTATCCCTTCGTTTACTTTTATCGCCACAGCTCATGCACTACAGTGGATAAATATCACTCCTATTTTTTGTGATATTAACTTCAATCACACTATTGATCCTGAAAGAATTGAGCAGTTAATAACATCGCGTACCACTGGAATAATTGGTGTACATTTGTGGGGTCATACTTGTGAAGTGCAAGCTTTATCTGAAATTGCAGTTAGACATCATTTAAAACTGTTATTTGATGCTGCTCATGCTTTTGGCTGTTCTTACCAAGGACAGATGATTGGTAATTTTGGTGATGCAGAAGTGTTTAGCTTTCACGCGACCAAATTCTGTAATTCTTTTGAGGGGGGTGCAATCACCACCAATTGCGATCGCCTAGCAGCCAAGCTACGTTTAATGAATAATTTTGGATTTGCTGGATACGACCGTGTGGTGGAACTAGGCATCAATGGTAAGATGAGCGAAGTATCTGCGGCTATGGGTCTAACTTCCTTAGAAAGTCTTGAAGAATTTATTACCATCAACCAAGAGAATTATCAGCAATATCAACAGGAGCTCGCAGATATTTCTGGAATTAAATTATTTTCCTACGATGGTAGACAAAAGTATAACTATCAGTATATTGTATTAGAAATTGATAAAGATATTACCAAAATTAGCCGCGATGAACTACAAGAGATATTATGGGCAGAAAATATCATCGCCAGACGCTACTTTTATCCAGGTTGCCATCAAATGGAGCCTTACCGCCAAGTTAACTACGTTGATTTAATACCAAATACAAAACGGTTAACATCACGAGTACTTGTTTTACCTACGGGTACATCGGTAAGCTCACAAGATATTACAAATATTTGCCAGATTATCCGATTGGTTATTTCTCAAGCTTCTGAAATTCAGAAGAGACTGCACTACCAAAAAGTTAGACAAAATTATGCCAGTTGATCACACATCTACCAACATTAAAGTCAGTGTATCTCTTGTCACCTACAACCATGAAAATTTTATTGCTCAAGCAATAGAAAGTATATTAATGCAGAAAGTCAATTTTAATTATGAAATTATTATTGGTGAAGATTGTTCTGATGATAAAACCAGAGATATTGTCACTCATTACTATCATAAATATCCAGATAAGATTCGTTTAATATTACCAGAAAAAAATTTAGGTTGCTACGGGCAAAAAATCTTTGTACAAACACTAAAAGCTTGTCAGGGTGAATATGTTGCTTTACTAGACGGTGATGATTATTGGAATTCTATATATAAATTGCAAATGCAAGTTGACTTTCTCAATAAACATTCTGAATGTGCAATTTGTTGTCATGATATTAGGCAATATTTAGAGGATACTCAAAAATTTGCAAGATTTAATCGATTCAAACCGAAAAGATTTTCTACAATAGAGGATATGTTGAAATGTTACTTTGCCCATACCTCTGCAACGATGTATAGGAATGGATTATTTGATGAATTTCCTGAGTGGTATGAATCAGTTATGTGTGGAGATTGGGTACTTCATATTTTGAATGCACAATACGGTAAAATAGGCTATATAGATAAAGTAATGTCAATATATAGAATTCATAGTCAAGGGATATTTAGTAGTATGAAAACAGCAGAGCAAATTTATGAATCGCTCAAGTGTTATAAATATCTCAACGCTTACTTTAAGTATAAATATGCCGATATTATTAAAGCACAGGAAGGTTGTAGTTATTATGAATTAGCAACTATTTATAAACGAGAGGGAGATTTAGCAAAAGCAAATCAATACGCAAATAAGTGCATCAAAGCTTTATTTCCTATACCTTATATTAGAGTTGTAGGTATCTCTAAGCTAATCAGAATAATCTTTATGAATAATTACTATAATTTGAGATGGCAAGTTAAACAATTATTTCTGAAAATGTTACATGATTCAAGTACTTGATTGGCAAGAAATTTTAATATTGCCATATGATGTCTATTATCTACCAAAATATGTTTATTTAGAAGCAAAAAGAGCAAGGAAATAAATTTTTGCATTTGGATAATGGCGTAGGAGGAGCTAAAGATAGTCTTTATAATTTTAAAGTAGGTTGTTCTTGGCAAACACACGATTGGTTATCATTACGTTTGATTACAGAACCAGAGATATATCATCAGCTAGTTGAATTACGAGCAAAATCTTTGAATATAGAAGTAGAGAAACTGCTTAGTTCCAACTTTTTCCCTGCTTATCGTTATTAGGAAAAATAAAGCAATTTCATGAAGACAGTTTAGCATCTGTCATACAGAAACAAGAGTAAACATATATTTTTCTAGTATTTTATTACTAATATATCAAGCGGGAATCTACCAATTACAATGAGTATAACAACCTCATTAAACTTGACGAGGTGCTACAACATGGTAAGACAAGTTACACAAGAAGATACCGCCGATGATTTGGTGATTTACCCAGACAGCGACGGTGAACCGATGGCACAAAATACACTACAGTTCAATTGGATTGTCAAAGTTAAAGAAGGTTTAGAAATACTGTTCGCTGCAATCGAGGATATATTTGTTGCAGGAGACTTGTTTTGGTATCCAGTTCAAGGTGATAACACAATCAAATATGCACCAGACGCGATGGTAGTGTTTGGTAGACCAAAAGGATACAGAGGTTCCTATTTGCAGTGGAAAGAAGGTAATATTCCACCACAAGTTGTATTTGAAATCTTATCACCGAGTAACACACGCCGAGAAATGCAATTGAAGCTAGACTTTTACCAAAAATATGGCGTTGAGGAATATTATGTATATGACCCAGAAAAAAATAG
>Ga0224723_1000514_pt1 | contig 26403 bp, 23 predicted proteins | sample Balambano_FR2_Me_FD_161647 | JGI IMG/M metagenome (GOLD analysis project Ga0224723, IMG submission 161647) | Freshwater sediment microbial communities from Lake Towuti, South Sulawesi, Indonesia - Balambano_FR2_MetaG | ecosystem: Environmental > Aquatic > Freshwater > Lake > Sediment | place... | reverse complement strand
ATATTTATCGAACTCTTAACGCAGATAATGAATACGTGGTGCTGGGGCTTGAGCCTGTGTTGGGTTATACGTTCCGCCAGAACAAGGTGTCGTCCAATTTTTTTCTGTCGCGAAAGCTAGCTGTCAAAAGTACGATTCATGCTGGCGCCAATGCAGACGTTTACTTACTCAACTTTGTGGATAGCACCCGGAACGTCACCAGCATCGGCCTTACTCCCTGGCGCTTGCGCTGGAACACCAACGCATCGGGTTTGCTGCTGCAACCTTTTGTACAGTGGAAGAAAAATCTGACTGCAAAAGCTGAAATGGTGGCCGGCCTGCACAGCCAGTATTTTTCGTTGAGCCAAAGCCTGGTGCCCCTCGAGCCTCGCTTCGGAGTAAAATATAAATCGAGCGACAGGACTACGCTCGATTTTGGAGCAGGTTTGCACAGCCAGATACAGCCGACTTACCTCTATTTTTTGAGCCGCAGAAATGACGCACGCGGTGAGCCCATACCCGAAAACAGGAGTCTCGACTTCACCCGCAGTGCCCAGGCCGTAGCCGGTTATCAGCGCATGATGTCGTCCAACGTGCGTATGCGCATAGAAACCTACTATCAATACCTGTTTAATGTGCCTGTTGAGAAGCGCGATACCTCTTCGTTTTCGATGCTCAACACGGGTGCTGGGTTTTCGCGCATCTTTCCTGATTCGCTTACCAACACGGGTGTAGGGAGAAATTATGGGGTAGAGTTAACGCTGGAAAAGTTCTTCAGCCGTTGGTATTTGTTTCTGATTACGGCTTCATTATTTGAAGCTCGCTACCAAGGCAGCGACAACGTGTGGCGCGATACAGACTTCAATGGTAACTACATTCTAAATTCGCTCTTCACCAGGGAGTGGAGTTTAAAGAACAGAAACACGTTGTCGGTCGGAGGTAAACTCACAACTGCCGGTGGCCGCAGGTACGGGCCCGTGAATGAGGTTGCCTCCGAGCAGGAGCAGGATGTGGTATACCTCAACCAGGTGCGCAACACACAGCAGTTCCAACCGTACTTCCGTATCGACCTTCGGGTGAACTATAAAATTAACCGACCCAGGGTGACACACGAGATCGCACTTGATCTTGTGAATCTGCTAGGCACTAAAAACCTCCTCAAGCTAACCTATGCGCCCGACCCACTCGGCATTCAGAGCCCCATTCGAGAAGAGTATCAGTTGGGGTTTTTGCCGTTGTTTTATTACCGCTTGGATTTTTGAGGAGAGTGCCCCGAGTATGCTGTTACGTCCAGCCATCGAGCGAAATGATAGCCTCGCCAAGTGATTCAATTCTCTTGAAACTGTTTGTCCAGAGGCCCTTGCTTTTCCAGGTCGGTCCTGATCGTTTTGTCCAGCGGGCTTTCTTTTATCACGTTGTAGTTTTCCCAGAATGTTTTATTATAAGGCAGGTCTTGATATTGCAAGCCGTAGCTGCGCATTTTTTCGGTGGTGCCAATGCGCTCCTCGGTATTGGGAAACACCTGGTTGATCAGCAGTTGTTGAAAAAGTTCTGTTTCAAACTGCAACTCGTTGCTTTGGCCATCGTACCAGTTGATCTTCGACTCTACCGATAGGTAGCTGGGATACATCTTTTCCATATAGGGTTTAAAGTTGATCACCTTCTTGATGTTTACAAACCGGCTCACCATGCCGCGCTTACGGCTCACCTCTCCCTGGGCAGCGTTCTCATACTCCAGTCTGATGATGGCGTAGTTCTGTTTGTTTACAAATACGCGCAAGGTGTAGTCGTTGGTATGGCTTACTACAAAAATAGGTTGGCCGTTGTAGTATTGGTCGGGTTCGCGGGTAAGGCTGCTGAAGAAAATTTCTTCTTCCGGAAACTGCCGGTAGCGTATGTTGTTGTGAAGCAGCAAATCTTCCAGCAGGTTGTCTTCATCGAAGTAGGTGGTAAACTTGTTGCCGTAGCCCAGGCTTCTGCGCACTTCCAGCAGGGCCACGCGTTCGCGCAGTTTAAACTTGTTGCGCGGGGCTTTGTAGTCTTCATCGTAAATTTTTACGGCTGCCTCCAGCAGCGACACGTACGTGCCCCCCACTTTTTTCAGGTCGCGGTAAAAGGCATCCAGCAGGTAGGGCTGGTCGGGAAAGTTGGTATCAATCCGCGAGAGCGCGATTTGCAAAATCTCGCCACCGCGCAGCGAGTCGCTCACCACCACTTCGCCCAACACCGTGGTGGACTTACTCATTTCAATGAGCAGTTGCGGCTGGTCGAGCAATGTCCATGCGGCAGCCTCAAAGCTGGCGTAGCCCAAAATGCTGATCACGAATGTTTCGTTGCGAAGGTCGCCCGGAAAGTGGAAGTCGAACTCGCCCTGCAGGTTGGTAATAGTGCCCAGCGATCGGCCCTTGATGCCTACCGATGCAAACACCAGCGGCTCTTTTGTTTCCCTGTCTATCGCGCGCCCGGAAACAGTTAGGTTTTGTGCACTGGCTATAGCAGCAGCCATACACAGCAGCGCTGAGCATATGATGACGTGGCCTTTCATCGTGGGAAAGATAAGATTTTCGCAGGTAAACTTTCAATTGCCGCTGGCAGCGTATAGCGCCACTTTATCTGCCGCTAATGCTTTCCATCGGGCATTGTACTCAAATAGTTAACTTTATCAGGCAAATTTTGGAGCTTGAAGTGGTTGGATAAAATACCGCGCGTGTGGAAACAGGCTTATGTTTATATCTGCCTGTGGTATGCTGTCAATTTTGCGGTGAGCGGCTTTTTTGAATGGAAGTTTGAAAACCCCGAGACGTATGTGCTGTGGAATACGTTTTTTCTTTTTGAGGCCTTATGTGTTTTTATCGTGTTGATTTTTTTATATGCCCATGGTTTGTCGCGTTTCAGGGTAGAGGTGCAGGTTGCCGGCCATGTGGCGGGCCTGGTGCTGTTTTTTTTGTTGATGGGCACGCTCTCGTATTTTTTCAACGATTATATGGAGGGGCTGGTGTACTTTGTGCACTGGAAGGAATTTATGTTGGGGCTGATGAGTTGGGATGCCCTTCGCTTTTACGACCAGTATATCATTACGGTAGGTGTGTACTACATCATTACCTATTTTCAGGGGGCGCAACGTAAAGAAGCAGAGCGCAATGCACTGGCATTGAAAAATAAAGAGATGCAGATTGCCCTGCTCAAGTCACAGATCAACCCACACTTCCTTTTCAATACCCTCAACTCCATCAGTACGCTGGTGCATTCCAGCAAAGAACAGGCGCGCAAAGTGATCACCCAGCTATCGGATATTTTTCGTTATGCCCTCGATGCCCACAGCGATGAGATGGTAAAGCTGGCAGATGAAATAACATTTATCGAAAACTATGTGCGTATACAGCAGGTACGCTTTGGAGAGCGGCTGCATTTTATAAAAGAGATTGATGCCACCTGCCTTAACATCGATATCCCACCTATGATTTTGCAGCCGTTAGTGGAAAACTCCGTAAAATATGGCATTGCGCCCAAGGACAGTGGCGGCACCATTTACCTGACTGTGCGCAGGTCGGGCCGCATAATTTTTTTTGAGGTACGCGACAACGGCCTGGGCAGCAAGGCCCAGAAGATCATCGATGGCAGCAGCAGTGGCGTAGGCATGGCCAATACCAACGAGCGGCTGCAAAGCTACTTCGGCCCGCAATCGGGCCTGCGTGTGCAGTCGAGCGAACGCGGCTATGCCGTCAGCTTCTATATCGAAACAGACGACATTGTGAAGAAGCCGGTGCGCCAAATAACAGAAACAGAAAAAGTATAAAAATTTATGAATACCGCCTCCACCACTTGTATTATAGTTGATGACGAAAAACTGGCGCGCGACCTGCTGCGAGAATACCTGGAAAAATTTCCCGATATCCAGATTGTGGATGAGTGCAGCAAAGGCAGCGAAGCCGTTGAAAAGATTGACAAGCTCAAACCCGACCTGCTCTTTTTAGATGTTCAAATGCCCGGCATGACGGGCTTTGACGTGCTGGACGACATCAACCACGAGCCGTACGTCATCTTCACCACGGCCTACGATCAGTATGCCATTAAGGCATTTGAAAAAAATGCGGTGGATTACTTGTTGAAGCCGCTGGACGAAGAGCGGTTCCGCACTGCCATTAACCGTGCGTTGCAACGCAAGAAAGCCGAAAAAGGAAACCTGGAAGATCTGTTGTGGTCGATGCGGGGCGAGCGCAAAGGCAACGCCTACGATTCGCACATTTTCGTGCAGAAGTCGGAAAAGCTCTTCAACCTGCCGGTAGAAGAGATCGTGTACCTCGAAGCTTCGGGCGATTACACCATCATCACCACCAAAACCGACCAGTTTGTGAGTTCTTCGGGCATTGGCAAGCTGGAGGACATCCTCAACCCCGACATTTTTATCCGCGTGCATCGCTCTACCATCATCAACATCAACGCGCTGAAAGAGATTGAGCGCCACTTTAACGGGGGTATGGTGGTAAAAATCCAGAACGGCAAGAGTTTTCCCGTAAGCCGCACCTATGCCAAACTCATTCGCAGAAAAGTGGTTTAAACCTAAAAGCGTATGAATCGCGCCAAAAAGACTTGCTGGAGTGAATTCTAACTGTTGTATTTACGTTTAAGCGATGGAGGAAACTGTGCAAACACATCCGGTAGTAGCCCTGGTGGATGACGACAAGATCTACCAGTTCACGGCCGTAAAAACGCTGCAACTAACCAAAGCGGTGGGCGAAATTCTTCCGTTCCTCACTGCCGAAGATGCTTTGGATTTTCTACGCAGCAACGCATCAAATGCCTCGCAGTTGCCAGATTATATATTTCTGGACATCAATATGCCGGTAATGGACGGCTGGGCTTTTCTGGATGACTTTGATAAGCTGGCTGCTACGCTCGCCAAGCCGGTTACCATTTATATGGTTAGTTCTTCCATCGACCCCAAAGACGTGACGCGCGCTACCGACAACCCGTACGTGCGGCAGTATGTTACCAAGCCCGTTACCATCGAGAAGTTCAGGCAATTGATTAACGTGGCCGGGTAGGCCGGCAAGTATCGAAATCGCGTATCTTGCCAACTCAATTGTTATTCATGATTTTCAACCGCAAAACCCATCCTGATACCGTACTTATCCAATTATACGAAGCCCTGTTGCGCCCGCGCCTCATCGAAGAAAAGATGCTCATCCTGCTGAGGCAGAACAAAATAAGCAAATGGTTTAGCGGCATTGGTCAGGAGGCCATTGCCGTTGGGGTAACACAGGCGCTGGAGCAAGACGAATACATTTTACCGATGCACCGCAACCTGGGCGTTTTCACCGGGCGGCAGTTGCCATTCGAGCGCCTCTTTGCGCAGTGGCAGGGCACACCTATGGGCTACACCAAGGGGCGCGACCGCTCATTTCACTTCGGCACCAACCAGCACCACATTGTAGGCATGATCTCACACCTGGGGCCGCAAAACGGGGTGGCGGCCGGTATTGCGCTGGCATCGGTGTTGAAAAATGAAAAGAAAGTTACCGTGGTTTTTAATGGAGATGGCGGCACGAGCGAAGGCGACTTTCACGAGGCGGTAAATGTAGCAGCCGTGTGGGATCTGCCCGTGATTTTTGTGATCGAAAACAACGGTTACGGTTTGAGCACACCCAGCCATGAGCAGTTTCGATGCAAGAGTTTTGCAGACAAAGCCATAGGCTACGGCATAGAAGGCGTGCAGGTAGATGGCAATAATATTCTGGAAGTTTATGATACGGTGAGCCAATTGGCAGCTAACCTGCGCGCCAGGCCGCGGCCCGTGCTGTTGGAGTGTATTACTTTTCGTATGCGCGGCCACGAAGAGGCCTCGGGCACCAAATACGTGCCCAAGGAGTTGATGGAAGAGTGGGCTAAGAAAGATCCGGTAGAGAATTATGAAACATTCCTGCTTCGTGAGAAGGTAATAGATAAAAAGTACAGCGAGGCGTTGCGCCAGCGGATCAAAAATGAAGTTGAAGCAGGGTTAACCATCGCTTTCGCAGAGGCCCTTCCCGTTGCCGACACAGCCACCGAACTTGCCGATGTCTACGCTCCGTTTACTCAACACGTCATACACCCTCCTTCGCCTGATGCAGGTAGGGAGGCGAAGTCTGAGAAGCGCTTCATCGATGCCATCAGCGATGGGTTGCGCCAAAGTATGGAGCGCCATCACAACCTCATACTGATGGGGCAAGACATTGCTGAATATGGCGGAGTTTTTAAAATCACCGAAGGCTTTGTAGAGAAGTTCGGCAAATCGCGTGTGCGCAACACCCCCATTTGCGAGTCGGCCATTGTGGGGGCAGGCCTGGGCTTGTCTGTCAAAGGCATGAAGGCAATGGTGGAGATGCAGTTTGCTGATTTTGTTACCGAAGGCTTCAACCAGATTGTGAATAACCTGGCCAAGACGCATTGGCGTTGGGGCCAGCCCGCTGACGTGGTGGTACGCATGCCCACCGGTGCTGGTACGGCAGCTGGCCCGTTTCACTCGCAGAGTAACGAGGCGTGGTTCTTCCACACGCCCGGACTGAAAATTGTTTACCCCTCCAATCCATACGATGCAAAAGGCTTGCTATGCGCAGCTTTTGAAGATCCTAACCCTTATCTATACTTTGAACACAAACTTTTATACCGCTCGGTAAAAGCGCTGATACCCGATGACTATTATACCCTGCCAGTGGGAAAGGCGAAGTTGGTGAGTCGGGGTGCCGATCTTTCCATCATTACTTACGGTATGGGTGTACACTGGGCTGTGGAAACGCTGCAGGAGCTGCCCGACATTAAAGCAGATGTGCTTGACCTGCGAACGCTGCTGCCGTGGGATAAAGACGCTGTATTTGATACGGTGAAGAAGACAGGCAGGGTGCTGGTGCTGCACGAGGATACGCTAACGGGAGGTATTGGTGCAGAGATAGTGGCCTGGATTAGCGAACATGCCTTCCCGTATCTGGATGCCCCCGTGATGCGGGAGGCCAGTTTAGATACGGCCATTCCGTTTGCCCCTACGCTGGAGAAAAATTTTTTGCCGCAGAGCCGCTTGAAAGACAGAATTGTGGCGTTAATGCATTTTTGAAGTCGACATTGTTATGATGAGAAATATTGTGCTTCTGGTAATAGGGTTGGTTGGCGGAGTACCAGCAGCGTGTGCGCAGAAATCGTATGTGGGGCTGGCAACCGGAATTAACAACTATACGGGCATACTTGGTGCGGGCATACAAGTAGGGTTAACACCGCAGTGGTCGCTGCGCGGGGGCGCAGGCGTTGGCTCATGGGGCACCAAGGTAACCGGAGGGGTGTTGTTCAGCCCTACGTCAAAATCAAAGTGGAAAATCAACGCTGCTTTTTCGTCAGCTTCGGGCGTAGACGACATCGAGTTGGACCTGGACACGGACGGAGGCAACAAGCTTGTATTGTTAAATTTAAACCGGCAGGGGTTGGTTAACCTGTCGTTGGTCAGGTTTTATGAAAACAAAAAAAGCCGCGGCTTTGTGCTCGAGTTCGGCTATTCATTTATTGCCGGCCCTGCCACGTTTTACACAGTGAAAGATGGTTCGTCATTGGCCAGCAGCAGCATCAGGTTATTGAATGTGCTACGGCCGGGCGGGTTTACCCTGGGCATGGGATACATGATTTGTTTTCATGGTCATGACGAAGAATAGAAACACCCATGAAGAAAGTTTTTAAAGCAAGGCGGGGCTGGCTCATGTACACGCTGCTCATTATAGTGTTGGCCCTCCTGGTGATTGTCGTTATTTTCAATTTATACAACCTAACGGTAGCCCTCATTTTCCCCGCAGGGCTTGTGGTGTGGACTTTCGTTGGCACACGGTACGTCATTGAGGGTAACACGTTCAAGTATCGCTGCGGCCTGCTCAGCGGTGAATTTCAGATTGACAGCATTCGCGAAATTATTAAGGGAGAAACCGTGTGGATAGGCGCGAACAAGGCGGCCACCGCCACCCGCGGGTTGTTGATCAAGTACAACAAATTCGATGATGTGTACGTGTCGCCCCAGGATAATGATGAAATGGTGGAGGTGTTGCTTTCAAAAAATACAGCCATCAAAGTCTCGACCGCTCACGATCAGTAAACGTTTCAAAAACTACCCGAACAGAATGAAGATGAAAAGATTTTATACCCTTCCGCTCCCGGTTCTCGCTTCACTGGCCACGCGCCTTGTGCTTGGTGGCATGATGATGTACCACGGCTACCCGGGCATTCCCACCGCTTCCGGGGCGCAGGACTTCGCGGGCTACCTCTCGGAAATTGGTGTTCCCTTTCCCCTCGCGGGTGCGTACCTGAGTAAGGCGGCAGAATTTTTTGGTGGCTTGTTTATCCTGCTGGGCTTTTTGAAACGCCCCGCGGCATTGGTGTTGGCCTTCAATTTTGTAGTTGCTGCATTTGTGGCACACGCGGGTAAGATTACCGGTGAAGCCGAGTTATCATTCATCTACCTCATGCTCTCGCTGATCGTTGCTGCACAGGGCACCCAGGCCTATGAGTTAGATCGGGTGATTTTTAAAAAATAAGATGCGCTCTACCTAACATTTGTTAATCAGAACAACAAAATTTTTTGTGGTGGCTGATTTGAATGTTCAAAAGAAATTCTGCAATCTTGTGTCAACACAAAATAATCCGATGAACCTATCGCACATCATGTCTCCTGCTCATGCCCGCCTGACGGAGTTAGCTGTTGTCGCGATTACCACGGTCATTACGCGTAAGCGAAAACCGGGGCACTGATTTTTTGTAGGAAAGAAATGCGGAACCGCCCTGATAGCATCGGGGCGGTTTTGTTTTATGGATACAGAAACCAACTAACGATTGTTCTAAACCATGTATTACTCCAACAACACGGTTCTCTTTCTCGATGGTAAATTTTTGAAAGCCAAAGATGCCCGCATCGATTTATTCAGTCAAACCCTTCACTATGGCTATGGCATATTCGAAGGTATTCGTGCGTACCAAACGGTAAATGGCGTGAAAATTTTTAAAGCGGCCGAGCACTATGAGCGGCTGCGAAGAAGTTGTGCCCTTGTGGGCATACCCTTTCACTACAGCGCAGATGAGCTCACGCAGATCAGCTACCAGGTGTTAGAGCGCAACCAACTTACCAATGCCTATCTGCGTCCGCTGGTGTTTTGCAGTCCTAACATGTCGCTTACTGCACCCAAAGAAGTATCGATCATGATGGCCGCCTGGGAGTGGGGCAAATATTTGGGCGATCAGCCGCTTCGCGTTTGCATTTCATCGTATCAGCGGCACAACCCAAAGTCCATTCGTGTTGAGGCAAAGGTATGCGGGCACTATGTAAATTCCATTCTCGCTACCACTGAGGCTAAAGAGCGCGGCTTTGACGAAGCCCTGATGCTGGATATGAAGGGTAATGTAGCCGAGGGGCCGGGTGCCAATTTTTTTCTTGAGAAGGATGGAGTTTTATATACACCGCCACCCGGCAGCATTCTGCCCGGCATTACCCGCGCCACCGTGCTGGAGATATGCCGCGAGCTGGATATACCGGTGGAAGAGCGTGCGCTGCGGCCCGAAGAACTTTTCGAAGCCGACAGCGCCTTTTTCTGCGGCACGGCTGCCGAGGTGATCGGCATTGAGTCGGTAGAAGGGCAGTCTTTCAAAAAAATATGGAAAAACTCGCTGGGAGCGGTCGTGCAGGAGGCCTACAAGTGCATCGTGATGGACAAAAGCTACTCGTATGTTATCGTATAAACCGTAGCGCGAAACGGCAGCCTCTTTTTGCCACATGGAACTCAACAAATACAGCAAAACCATTACGCAAGACCCCACCTTGCCTGCCTCGCAGGCGATGTTGTACGGCATCGGCCTGACCGAGCAGGATCTGCACAAAGCACAGGTGGGTATTGTGAGCACCGGCTTTGACGGCAACACGTGCAACATGCACCTCAACGCATTGGCCCAAGAGGTAAAAACAGCCGTGTGGGATCAGGAACTGGTAGGCCTGATCTTTCATACTATTGGCGTGAGCGATGGCATCAGCAACGGTACCGAAGGCATGCGCTACTCGCTAGTAAGTCGCGAAGTGATTGCCGACTCTATCGAAACGGTGTGTGGCGCACAATACTACGATGCGCTCATTGCCGTAGTGGGTTGCGATAAAAATATGCCGGGGTCGCTCATGGCGATGGGTCGGTTAAACCGCCCGGCCATTATGGTGTATGGCGGAACGATTGCAGGTGGTCACTACAAAGGCAGGCAGCTCAATATTGTTTCTGCCTTTGAGGCGTTAGGCGAAAAAATTCAGGGCCAGCTTTCTGAAGACGATTACAAAGGCATTATACAAAATGCCTGCCCGGGTGCTGGCGCCTGCGGAGGTATGTACACTGCCAACACCATGGCTGCGGCCATTGAAGCGCTGGGCATGGCGCTGCCATACTCTTCGTCCAACCCCGCGCTGAGTAAAGAGAAATCAGCAGAGTGTGCAGAAGCAGGCAGGGCCATACGCCTGTTGTTGGAACGCGACATTAAACCTCGCGATATCATGACACGACAGGCGTTTGAAAACGCCATGGCCATTGTCATGGCGCTTGGTGGATCAACCAATGCCGTGTTGCACCTCATCGCCATGGCGAAGTCGGTGGAAATAAAGATAACGCTAGACGATTTCCAACGCGTCTCCAACCACACCCCGTTGTTGGCCAACTTAAAGCCGAGTGGGAAGTACTTAATGGAGGAGTTGCATCGCCATGGTGGCGTGCCAGCAGTAATCAAATACCTGCTTGGTAAAGGCATGTTGCATGGCGATTGCCTCACGGTAACAGGCAAAACGCTGCGCGAAAATATTCGCAATGCGGCAGATCTTGATTTTGGTGCGCAGGATGTAGTACACCCCGTAGAACAGCCACTCAAGAAATCTGGACATATCCAGATTTTGCATGGAAACCTGGCCGAGGGTGGAGCCGTGGCCAAAATTACCGGGAAGGAAGGTGAGCGCTTTAAAGGGACTGCGCGGGTATTTAATGGTGAGTTCGAAGTGGTAGACGGAGTACAAACCGGTCGAATCAAGGAAGGCGATGTAGTAGTGATTCGTTACGTGGGGCCGAAAGGCGCACCCGGCATGCCCGAAATGTTGAAGCCCACGAGCATAATCATGGGCTCGGGCCTCGGCAAATCGGTAGCATTAATTACTGATGGTCGCTTTAGCGGAGGCTCGCACGGGTTTGTGATTGGGCACATCACACCCGAGGCTTTTGACGGAGGCCTGCTGGCATTGGTAGAAGATGGCGATTGGATTGAAATTGATGTGCGCAAGCATCAAATCAATTTGCTTGTAGATGAAAAAACTCTCGCGATCAGACGCTCCAAGCACAAATCACCTGTGTTGCGTGTAAACCGGGGCATACTGTATAAGTATGCCATGCAGGTGAAAACGGCTGCGGAGGGATGCGTAACAGACGAATAAGTTAGTATTGAATTTGAAACGCAGTATCGCAGAATAAGCACTACAGCCTTCGCGAATACGAATTGGCAGAATAAAAAGATGGTTACAACCAAGTGGCAGCAAGAAGTGAGCGAACCTACCGATACCAAAATACCGGGGGCAGAGGTGTTGCTGCGCTGCCTGGTGGCCGAACAGGTACAGCACATATTTGGCTATCCCGGTGGAGCGATCATGCCGGTGTACGATGCACTCTATCATTATGCCGGTCAACTCACGCACTTGTTGGTGCGCCACGAGCAGGGCGCCATCCATGCAGCGCAGGGTTATGCCCGCGCGTCCGGTAAAACAGGTGTTGTTTTTGCCACCTCGGGGCCGGGGGCAACCAACCTGGTAACAGGCTTGGCCGATGCCATGATCGACTCCACACCGCTGGTGTGCATCACCGGCCAGGTGTTTGCGCACCTGCTGGGCACAGATGCTTTCCAGGAAACAGACGTCATCAACACCACGCTGCCGGTAACCAAGTGGAATGTGCAGGTTACTGAAGCAAAAGACATAGCCCCTGCCGTTGCCAAAGCATTTTTTATCGCTGGCAGCGGCCGCCCCGGCCCGGTGCTGATCGATATTACCAAGAATGCCCAGAATGAGTTGATCCACGTACCGGTATATGAGCCGTGCACCTCTGTTCGCACGTACAAACCTACTCCACCCTTGCCCACCAATCACATCGCAAAAGCGGCAGATTTGATTAATCAATCGCAGCGGCCTTACCTGCTGGCGGGGCAGGGAGTTTTGTTGGCCGGGGCCAGCGAAGAGTTGAAAATATTCTCAGAAAAAACCGGGATACCCGTGGCCTGTACCCTGCTCGGCCTGGGTTCATTCCCGACTGATCACCCTAACTATGTGGGCTACCTGGGCATGCACGGAAACTACGGACCCAACGTCAATACCAACCAGTGCGATGTGCTCATCGCCATCGGTATGCGGTTTGACGACCGCGTAACCGGCAACGTCAACAAATATGCGCAGCAGGCCAAGGTCGTACATATCGACATCGACAAGGCCGAGATCAACAAAATCGTAAGAACAGATGTAGCCATCCATGCCGATGCACGCCAGGCGTTGCCGGTACTTACCAGGCTATGCAGCAAAAAAGATCACCCGCAATGGATAGACAGCTTCAGAAGATTGAACGAGCAGGAGTTTGAGAAAGTAGTGGCCAAAGAAATAGCCGATACCGGTACATTAAGGATGGCCGAGGTGGTGCGCCTGCTGGCCGAGCTCACGCAAGGCGAAGCCATTATCGTAACCGATGTGGGTCAACATCAAATGGTCACTTCACGCTATTATCGTTTCAAACATCCGCGCACCAGCATCACATCGGGCGGGGCCGGTACAATGGGGTTTGCCCTGCCCGCTGCCATAGGTGCCAAAGTAGCTTGCCCACAGGAGCCGGTTATTGCGGTGATAGGCGATGGCGGCTATCAGATGACACTGCAGGAGTTAGGAACCATTATGCAGTACAACATCGCTGTAAAAATACTTGTACTCAATAATAACTTTCTGGGAATGGTGCGGCAATGGCAGCAGTTGTTTCATGGCAAGCGCTACTCGTTTACCGAAATGCACAATCCTGATTTCTGTAAGATAGCCGAGGCATACAACATTGCTGCTGCCAAGGTAACAACGCAACATGCCTTGCGCCCTGCTCTGGAGACCATGCTGGCCTCAACCCAGCCATTTTTTTTAGAAGTGGTGGTAGAGAGAGAAGAAAATGTCTTTCCAATGGTGCCGGCAGGTGCCGGGGTAGCCGAAGTGATCTTAGAAATACCAATGGAAGAGACCCACAATACGTAAAGCCAGCGAGCTACAACACAACCAGCCATAGACTAATGAGAAAGATATCCCCCACCAACTCAGTATGAAAGAAGACTATACCCTTGAAATTATTGCCGACAACAATTTCAGTATCCTCAATAGGATTGTAAATGTGTTGAATCGCAGGCGCGTGCGCATTAAAAAATTGGTGGCGCACGAGTTGGAAGACGATTACCGCAGGGGTGGCGCACTGCTGTTACTCTACACCACACCCGAGCTGATCGAAAAAGTAAGGCTCCAGCTCGAAAAACTCATTGAAGTAGAATCGGCTGTTTACTGCCGGGGTGGTGCGGAGTATTTTGATGCACGCGCAAGCGGCAGTCCGGTGTTGGCATTGGGCGACAGGCGCGTTCTTGAGTTCTAAATTCTAACAGCTAAATCAGAAATATATGGCACAAATTAATTTTGGCGGAACATGGGAAGAAGTAGTTACACGTGAGGAGTTTTCCATGGAGCGTGCGCTCGAAACGCTGCAAGGCGAAACCATCGCAATTATTGGCTACGGGGTACAGGGGCCCGCTCAGGCGCTGAACCTGCGCGACAATGGGTTTAACGTAATTGTAGGGCAGCGCAAAGGCAAGACATATAATAAAGCGGTAGATCATGGCTGGATAACTGGCCAGACGCTATTTGATATAGAAGAAGCGGCCGCGCGCGGCACCATCATCCAGTTTTTACTTTCCGATGCCGGCCAGATTACCTCGTGGCCCGTGGTGAAGCCGCACCTTACCGCTGGCAAAACCCTCTACTTTTCGCATGGCTTTGGCATCACCTTTAAGGAGCAGACGGGTATTGTGCCGCCTGCCGATGTTGATGTGGTATTGGCAGCCCCTAAAGGCTCGGGCACTTCGGTGCGCAGGCTATTTCTGCAAGGCAAAGGCATCAACTCCAGTTTCGCGGTATTTCAAAACGCCACCGGCCGCGCACGTGAGAAAGCAATTGCCTTGGGCATTGGCGTAGGTTCCGGGTATTTATTCGAAACCGATTTTAAAAAAGAAGTATATTCCGACCTGACAGGCGAACGCGGCACTTTGATGGGAGCCATTGCCGGAATTTTTGAGGCGCAATACGAAGTGCTGCGGTCGAAAGGACATTCACCATCCGAGGCATTTAACGAAACCGTGGAGGAACTGACGCAAAGCTTAATGCCGCTGGTGGCTGAAAGTGGAATGGATTGGATGTACGCTAACTGCTCCACTACTGCACAACGCGGGGCGCTCGATTGGAAAGAGAAATTTAAAGCCGCTACACTGCCGGTGTTTAGAGAACTATATGAAAGTGTGGCCAGTGGTGCCGAAGCCAAACGCACCATCGACACCTGTAGCCAGCCCGACTACCGCGAAAAGCTGGCCGAAGAATTGAAAGAACTGCGCGAAAGTGAGTTGTGGCAAGCTGGTGCAGCGGTGCGCGCACTCAGGCCCGAAAAGCAACAGGTAGAGGCGAGCATGATAAATTGATACCTACCTTCGGATTGCTCAATATCTTTACACCGCCATATGCTCGAAAGCATTGGCGCAGGTAAATATCATTGTCCTTTATGCCGCTAATTTCTGTTTCTGCCTTTGCTCCGGCTTCCATCGGTAATGTTAGTTGCGGCTTTGATGTGTTCGGTATGGCCATCCACGAGCCGGGCGATGAGGTGACAGTGTCGTTGGCAAAGCATGGCGAAGTGCGGATGAAGTCAATCACGGGCGATGGGGGCCGCTTGCCCTCGGATGCCGGCCGCAACACCGCCAGCGTTGCCGTACAGGCTTTCCTGCGTCACATCAATTCTACAAACACCGGTATCGACATTTCACTGACGAAAAATCTGCCGTTGGGAAGTGGTATGGGCTCGAGTGCCGCCAGCGCTGTGGCAGCCGTGGTGGCAACAAATGCTTTGTTGGGTGCGCCTTTGAATAAAGTAGACTTGCTGCCGTTTGTGTTGGAGGGAGAAGCAGTGGCTTGTGGCGATGGCCATGCCGACAACGCTGCGCCAAGTCTTTTGGGAGGGTTAGTGTTGGTACGCAGCCTCCAACCACTTGACGTGATTTCCATCCCAACGCCTCCAGACCTTGTCTGTGTGCTGGTACATCCGCACATCGAGATTAAGACCCGCGATGCACGAAAGGTGTTGAAAGAGCAGATAAGCCTGCGCGATGGCGTAGCACAGTGGGCCAACACGGCAGCGCTGGTGGCCGGCATGATGAAAAGCGATTATGAGTTGATCGGGCGCTCGCTGGTAGATGTAGTGGCCGAGCCCTACCGCGCCCCATTGATCCCGGCCTTTTACGATGTGCGGCAAGCGGCACTGCAGGCAGGCGCTTTGGGGATGGGCATCTCCGGCTCCGGGCCTACAGTTTTTGCGCTATGCCGCGGCCGCGAAGTGGCGCAAAGGGTAAGCCATGCAATGGCTGCGCGATTTGCCAGCATCAATCTCGAAAGCGATCGGTTTGTGTCGGGAGTAAATGCCACCGGTGCGCGGATTGTGTCAGCCCTATGAAGTATTACAGTACCAACCACCCGGGCCATCGCGCCACCTTTAAAGAAGCAGTGTTACATGGGCTGGCCCCGGATCTGGGTTTATACATGCCTGAATTTATTCCCGCCTTAACAAAGGACTTCTTTGACCGGTTGCCTGCTATGAGTTTTGCCGAGCACGCCTTTGAAGTGGCGAATGCCTTTTTAAAAGATGACTTGCCCGAAGTCGAACTCAGATCAATTATAGACAGGGCCGTTGCTGCAAATGCGCCACTGGTGGCCCTGACTTCAAAAATATATGCGCTGGAACTTTTTCACGGCCCAACACTTGCCTTCAAAGATTTTGGGGCCACTTTCTTGGCCGGGCTCTTAAGCTATTTTGCCCGCCAGATTTCGCAGGAAGTACTGGTGCTCACCGCTACCTCGGGCGACACAGGTGGTGCAGTGGCAAATGGCTTTCTCGGGGTAGCCGGTACACGCGTGGTGGTGTTGTATCCCTCCGGAAAAGTGAGCGACCTGCAAGAGCGGCAGTTCACCACGCTGGGCCAGAATATTACGGCCATTGAAGTGGCCGGCACGTTTGATGATTGCCAACGCCTGGTGAAACTAGCTTTTGCCGATACTACATTGAAGCAGAGGTATTGCCTTACCTCGGCAAACTCAATCAACATTGCCCGCCTGTTGCCGCAAATGTTTTACTATTTCCATGCCTGGGCCCAGTTGCGGCCGCGCCAACCGGTTTGTATATCGGTACCTTCCGGAAATTTTGGCAACCTTACGGCAGGCTTGCTGGCCAAGAAAATGGGATTGCCGGTGGCGAAGTTTGTTGCCGCTACCAATCGCAATGACAGCGTACCGACTTACTTGCGCACCGGTGTGTTTACACCGCATACGTCACACACCACCATCAGCAACGCGATGGATGTGGGCAACCCAAGCAACTTTCAACGCATCGTTAGACTGTACCCGTCAGTTGATCAATTGCGACAAGATGTTGTCGGCTTCGCATGCAGCGATGACGAGACCAGCCTGGTTATGAAAAGAGTGTTTGACGAGCACGGTTATCTACTTGATCCCCACGGTGCCGTTGGTTATTTGGGCTTGCAAAATTACTTGGGTACCTATCCGGATCACCTCGGTATTTTTTTGCATACGGCACACCCTGCTAAGTTTAGGAACGTGGTAGAGCCAGTGGTGAGTCAGACAATTGAAGTGCCAGAACGGCTAAGGAAAATTTTACATCGAAGTAAAAAGACAATTACCACTGGTGCTTCCTGGGATTCAGTGAGGGAGGCGATAGTACGTTAGTACATCGGGTGGCGCGCCTTTTTTGCCGCTCTTTCTGCCTCGCGCAAGGTTGAATTTGTTTATGCAGTCTGCTACCAAACACTCGTCAGCATAAACTTTTTTTCATTTATGTTGACGATCCTAAATACTTCATTCATATTAGCATCATAATCGGTTGATGTTGCTAACACAGTCGCCCCCTTCGATAACTCGAGGCGGGGCGATTGCATTTTTAGTAGCACTCAACGAACTAACAATCGTTCATGGCAAAGCCAAAAACACTTTTCGAAAAAATCTGGGATGCACACATAGTGAAACAACAAGAAGGCTACCCGGAGGTGCTTTTCATCGACCGGCATTTCATCCACGAGGTAACCAGCCCGCAAGCCTTTGATGGTTTGCGCAAGCGTGGCATTGGCGTGTTCAATACAAAGCGAACCACGGCCACAGCCGATCACAACGTGCCTACGAAAGACCAACACCTGCCCATCAAAGAGGCACTCTCGCGTCAACAGGTGGAGACCCTGCGAAAAAATTGTGCTGAGTTTGGTATCGACTTGTATGATTTAGGTCATCCCTTTCAGGGTATTGTGCATATCATCGGGCCGGAGTTAGGGCTTACTCTTCCGGGGATGACAGTTGTTTGTGGCGACAGTCACACGTCAACCCACGGTGCGTTCGGCAACATCGCCTTTGGCATCGGCACCAGCGAAGTAGAGCAAGTGCTTGCCACACAATGTGTGTTGCAATACAAACCCAAGACCATGCGCATAGAAGTAAATGGCCCGTTAGACAAGGGTGTAACAGCAAAAGACATCATCCTCTACATTATCTCCAAAGCTTCGGCCAGCGGTGCCACCGGCTATTTTGTAGAGTATGCGGGCACGACTATCGAAAGCCTATCGATGGAGGCACGCATGACCATCTGCAACATGAGTATTGAGATGGGTGCACGGGGCGGATTGATAGCGCCCGACCAAACCACTTTCGATTACATCAAAGGAAGAAAATTTGCACCGCAAGGAGAAGCATTTGATGCAGCCGTTGCGAAGTGGAAAACACTACAGACAGACAGCGATGCCGTTTACGATCGGGTAGCAAAATTTGATGCTGCCGATATCGCACCCATGATTACCTACGGCACAAATCCGGGCATGGGCATCAAGATCACCGACAGAATTCCGACCACTAAGGAGTTGAGAGAAATCAGCGAACACGCCTCGTTCAATAAATCGCTGGAGTATATGGGGCTGGAAGAAGGCACAGCCTTGCTGGGTAAAGCAATCGATTATGTATTCATCGGCAGTTGCACCAACGCACGCATAGAAGACTTGCGCGAAGTAGCACGCTTGGTACAAGGTAAAACCAAAGCGCCCGAAGTAAACGTGTGGGTAGTACCAGGATCTAAGCAGGTAGAAGCGCAAGCCCGTAAAGAAGGCCTCGACAAAATTTTCGAAGCAGTCGGTTTTGAACTGCGCAGCCCGGGGTGCTCGGCTTGTTTGGGCATGAATGAAGACAAAGTGCCCGCAGGCAAATATTGCATCAGTACCTCTAACCGAAATTTTGAAGGCAGACAAGGTCCGCAAGCGCGAACATTTTTGGCAAGCCCGCTAAGTGCTGCGGCCGCTGCAATAACAGGAAGAGTAACCGATGTGAGGGAATTGATATAGTTATTTGGTTGTCGTTGATGGTTGGTTGTTCCGCGCGAAAACCAACAACGAACAACCAACAACGAACAACTAAATGATGAAAGAAAAATTCACAACATTAATATCTACTGCAGTTCTGCTGCCCATCGAGAACATCGATACGGATCAGATCATTCCTGCGCGTTTTTTAAAAGCCACCACCCGCGAAGGCTTTGGCAATAATTTGTTTCGCGACTGGCGATACGATGCTGAGGGAAATCCCAAATCAGACTTTGTTTTAAACAACTCGCGATATACCGGTAAAATTTTGGTGGCCGGCAAAAACTTTGGCTGTGGCAGCAGTCGTGAGCATGCTGCCTGGGCTTTGTACGATTATGGCTTTCGCGCGGTCATCTCCAGCTTCTTTGCCGACATCTTTAAGAACAATGCACTCAATAACGCGCTGCTGCCAATACAAGTAAGCGACTCGTTTCTTCAAAAAATTTTTAATGCCCTTGAGCGAGACAATGCAATGCCCCTGATCATTGATTTAGAAAATCAATTCGTGATGTTGCGAGGCGATAAAGAACCATTTGAAATAAACGCGTACAAAAAAACCTGTTTGATAAACGCGTACAATGACATAGACTATTTGTTGAGCCTGCGTGAAGAGATTAAAGCGTTTGATTTAGTAAACTAATGGTTGTTCGTTGTTGGTTATTCGTTAATCGAAGCGGCCAACAACCAACAACAATCAACGATGACAAAGAAAAGAATAACCATCCTGCCCGGAGATGGCATCGGCATAGAAGTAACAGCCGAAGGAAAAAAAGTATTGGAGAAAATTGCTGAACTGTTCGACCACCAATTCCAATTTGACGAAGCGCTCATTGGGCATGACGCTATCGAGCAAACAGGCACCGCTCTGCCCGATTCAACCCTGTCAATCCTGCAAAAAGCAGATGCTGTTTTATTTGGCGCAGTGGGCCATCCCAAATATGATAACGATCCTACGCTAAAAGTGCGGCCTGAACAAGGGTTGCTGAAAATGCGCAAAGAGTTGGGGCTGTATGCCAACCTGCGGCCCATCAAGTTATTCGATGAATTGTTGCATGCGTCCAGCATTAAGCCCGAGGTATTAAAAGGTGCCGATATACTTTTCTTTCGCGAGTTAACAGGCGATGTATACTTCGGTGAAAAGGGACGAAAAGACGATGGCCATACAGCATACGATCTGATGATTTACCATCGCTATGAAATTGAACGCATTGCACACAAAGCCTTTACCACTGCACAGACACGCAGGAAAAAAGTTACATCTGTAGATAAAGCCAACGTGCTGGAAACCTCTCGCCTGTGGCGCGAAGTGGTGCAACAAGTAGCACAAGAGTATCCCGATGTATTGGTTGAACACCAGTTTGTAGATGCTGCCGCGATGAGACTCATTCAAAACCCACGCAGCTTCGATGTGGTGCTTACCGGTAATTTGTTTGGCGATATTCTTACCGATGAAGCTTCACAGATTGCAGGTTCGATGGGCATGCTCGCCTCTGCTTCCATTGGCGACACCGTGGGCCTGTACGAACCCATCCACGGTAGTGCGCACGATATCACCGGCAAGGGCATTGCCAATCCGCTTGCATCTATCCTGTCGGCTGCACTATTACTCGATATTTCTTTTCACCTGAAACAAGAAGCGAATATCGTCAGTCAAAGTGTTGAAAGGGTTTTGAAAGCAGGATACCGAACGGCAGATATAGCCGATGCATCTACACCAAAAGAGAAGATACTTGGAACGCAGGCGATGGGCGATGAGGTCATCAGGCAAATGTCAAGAATCAATCTACCCGTTAGTCAATAGCGAACAACCAACAGCCAACAACAAGTAACCAACAACAAGCATGGATAGCAAAGTAGAAATATTCGATACCACCCTGCGCGATGGAGAGCAAGTGCCCGGTTGTCAATTGTCAACGGAAGAAAAAATTACAATAGCCCGCGAGTTAGAACTGCTGGGCGTAGATGTGATTGAAGCGGGCTTCCCTATTTCAAGTCCCGGAGATTTTCTCTCGGTTATTGGCATTTCGCGTGCCGTGCGCGATGTTATCGTATGCGGGCTTACGCGTGCCAAAGAAGAAGATATTGACGTAGCCGCTGAGGCGCTGCGCTATGCTAAACGTGGTCGTATCCACACCGGTATCGGTTCTTCTGATGTACACATTAAACACAAATTCCGCAGCACGCGCGAACAGGTTTTAGAACAAGGTGTAGCTGCAGTAAAATATGCCAAAGCCAAGGGATTTGAAGTAGAGTTTTATGCTGAAGATGCAGGCCGTGCCGACCTGCCTTTTCTCGCACAGATGACGCAAGCCGTTATTGCAGCCGGTGCCGATGTGGTAAACATTCCAGATACCACCGGCTACTGCTTGCCGCATTTGTATGGTAAGCGTATTCAGTATTTGTACGAGCATGTTAGCAACATCCACAAAGCGCGCATCTCCGTTCATTGTCATAACGACTTAGGCATGGCCACAGCCAATACATTGGCCGGCATTATCAACGGGGCACGTCAGGCTGAAGTAACCATTAACGGTATTGGGGAGCGTGCCGGCAACACTTCGCTGGAAGAAGTGGTGATGACCATCAAGACCCACCAAGACCTTGGCCTGTGCACCAATATTAAAACAGAACGCATCTATGGCATCAGTCAGTTGGTAAGTAAAATGATGCGCATGCCCGTGCAGCCCAACAAAGCTATCGTGGGTAAGAATGCATTCTCGCATTCTTCGGGCATCCACCAGGACGGCTTTCTAAAGCATGCTGAGAACTATGAAATCATCAACCCAGCCGATGTAGGCGTTGGTTCATCCTCCATTCTGTTGACAGCCCGCAGCGGTCGTGCGGCCTTGAAACACCGTTTAGGGAATTTAGGATTTAAAATGGAAGGGGAAGAATTGAATACCGTGTACGAAAACTTTTTGATCATTGCCGATGAGAAGAAAAACGTAACCGATGATGACTTGATGCACCTGGCGGCCAATTTTGAAGTACTGGCCAAATAGTGTAGCCACTGGTTATCTACTGCCGCACTCCGCACTTAGAAGATATAATCGGTACTCAAAAAGGCCGACTCGCGGTTGCGCAAAATAGTGCCTACCATTTGCTTGTTGTCGGGTGTGGCCTTTGCCGCCACCAGTGTTCGTATCGAAAACACACGCAGTGCATCGGCAACCGACAGCGTGCCTTCGGCCGAGTCCTTTCGACCGTTAAACGGGAACGTGTCGGGCCCGCGCTGGCATTGGGTATTGAGGTTGATGCGGCCCACCTGGCTGGCAAAAGCATCAATCAGGCGCCCGATCTGACGCGAGTCCTTGCCAAAAATACTGAGCTGCTGGCCAAACTGCGATGCTAGCACGTAGCGCACAGCATCCGCTTCGGCATCGAACGGCACCACAGGAATAACCGGCCCGAACTGCTCTTCCCAATACACTTTCATTTTCTCGTTCACCGGGTAGAGAATGGCCGGATAAAAAAACGTGTGCAGCGAGGTACCCCCATCAGCATTGATGACTACGGCACCGTGTTGGGTAGCATCGTGCACCAACGCGTGCAGGTAATCTACCTTGCCCGGCTCAGGCAGAGGCGTAAGGCCTACCCCGGCATCCCATGGCATACCTGGTTTTAGCCGTGCCACACCTTCCTTGAGTTTTTCTAGAAAGGCATCTACTATGCTCTTATGTACAAACAAAATTTTTAATGCCGTGCAGCGCTGCCCGTTGAAGGAGAGCGCGCCTGTAATACACTCATTCACGGCATTGTCCAGGTCGGCATCGGGCAACACGATGGCAGGATTCTTTGCATCCAAACCCAGGATGGCTTTAAGGCGATGCGGCTTAGGGTGCAATTTTTTCAGGTCGTTGGCACCCTTGTTTGTACCTATAAACGCAAACACATCTACTTTTCCTGTCTCCATCAGCGCACCTACCGTTTCGCGGCCGCGGCCGTAGATCACGTTGATGACGCCTGGCGGAAAGCAGTCGCGAAAGGCCTCTAACAGCGGCCTGACCAACAGCACCCCGTACTTCGCTGGCTTAAACACTACCGTGTTGCCCATGATCAGCGCGGGAAAGAGCGTGCTGAACGTTTCGTTGAGCGGATAGTTGTAGGGGCCCATGCATAACGACACGCCCAGCGGCACGCGCCTGATCTGCGCCATGATGCCCTGCTCCTGCACAAAGCGCGAGGAGTTGCGATCTAATTCTTTTAACGCATTGATGGTATCGACAATGTAATCGCAGGTGCGGTCGAACTCCTTCTCGGAGTCTTTTAAAGGCTTGCCTATTTCCCACATCAGCAGGCGCACCACGTCTTCACGCTTCGCACGCATTTTCGCTAAGAAGTTTTCTACGTGCTCGATGCGCGCGGTAACGGTCATGCCCGGCCACGACCCGTGACCCTGATCGTACGCGCTCACCGCAGCATCCAGCGCTTCCAGTGCTTCCCTGGAGGTGAGCAAGGGCGTGCTGCCGATTACCTTCTGCTCGAGTTTTCCACTTACCTTGACGAACACGGGGCTGACAACTGGGTTGAGTTCACCTGCCCATGTTCGCAACTCACCATTGATCAGATACTCGCGCTGCTGCAGCGCAGCGGGCAATTGAAAGGGGGCGGGAATGTCGGCTTCGGCCGGAAAAATGTTTTGCAGGTTCATTGGGTTTGGGGTTGGGCGGTAGAGGTAACAAATTTTATGGCAGACGAGGTGCCGAGGCGATCAGCTCCGGCTTCTATGAGCGCGCGCGCCTGGTCGGCAGTTTTTATGCCGCCCGATGCTTTGATGCCCACGTGGGTGGGCAATACCGAGCGCATCAGCTTGACGGTGTCCACCTGTGCGCCCGCGGGTGCAAATCCGGTGGAAGTCTTCACGAAATCGGCCCCTGCATCAGCACATAATTTGCAGGCTGCAGTAACCTCTTCGTTATTGAGGAAGGCGGTTTCAATAATCACCTTCACTATTTTCTGATGGTCGTGCGCCAGGCGTGTGCACTTGGCCACATCTATTTTCGTCCACGGTATTCCGGTTTTAAACGATGAGATGTTCCACACCACATCCAACTCATCGGCTCCGTGGTCGATAACGCGCTTCATTTCGTCAAGTTTTGTTTCGGTTAGTTGATAGCCCAGCGGGAAACCCACTACGGTAATCAACAGTAGCGATCGGCCGGCAATTTCGCGACTCGCGCGCTTCACCCAGAAGGGGGGCACACATACGCCTAAAAACCGGTGCTGCAGCGCCTCCGCTACCAACGTGTCAATGTCTCGAATAGTAAGCGTGGGCAATAGGTTGGTGTGTTCGATATGCGAAGCCAGGTGCATGCAAACGAAGTTAAGCCATGCCCGGCACACTTTACGATAAAACTATGAAGTAAATCAACCGCACACGGTTGCAGCCAGACGTTAGTGGCGAATGCCACACTTTTTACAGTACCTCATTTTCTCGGGCGAGCGCTTTTTGGGTGGCTTGCGGTGGCCAAAGTATTGAAAGTTGTTGTATTGCGGTATCTGGCCAATCCGTTCATTCTTACGCCTCTTTCGCTCGATGGCATCGAGACGGTCATAAAACTTATCGCGCGCCTCATAGGTGGGCCCGGTGCTTTTTTTCTTTTTGGAAACCTTTGGGGCATACACCTTTTTGGGATAGTATGGCTCCACTGATGTGGGAGTGGCTTGCTTGTCTTGCGCCCGCGCGGGCAGCACCGCTACCGCCACGATCGCTCCTAAAATAAATGCACCCACACGCATGTTGCAAAGGTACTGAACAATGACGGTGAAAGTCAATGACGTATACCGCACGCATCGCAATAGCGCATTTTATGAGGTAGCCTCCGCTTTGGCAAGCGCTTATGGCCAAAGTAACGCGGGTCGGTATACTGACGCCTGGCCAACTGCTTCAGGGAGCGTTGCTTTGCTTTGGCGGCTTTCTCCACTCGCTCGTAAAACTCGTAGCGCGCGGTATGCTTTGCCTTCTGCTTTTTTGAATGACTGAAAACCGACTGCCTTTTCGAGGCAAAAAATTTCTTGCCGTTTGTCCTGGGGGCTGAAAAGCCTGATGTCTCAGTTGCGGGGTGCAGGCTGGTAGGCGGCTGCACGGCCTGCTGCGCCATCACCGCAACAGGCCACCAGCATATCACCTGTAATGAAATCAAGAATCTGCATTGCATAGGCTTGCATAAAACGACACAGCCATGTGTATATTGTGGGTCAAAAATCACTGTTGATCCGTTGCTGTGGTCTGCAGGGCGTTGGCTTAACTCACTCAAAATTCTAAACCATGAAAAAACTTCTTCTTTTATTTTTTATTGCCCCGGTATTGGCAAGCATGGCACAGCAAACAGATGCTGTGCTTTTCAGCAAACAAATAACCGCTGACGACCTGCGCGCGAACTTAAGCATACTCGCTTCCGATGCGCTGGAGGGGCGCCAAACCGGCACGCGCGGCCAGAAAATGGCGGCAGCGTTTATTGCACACCACTTCGAAAGCCTGGGATTACAGGGGCCCATTCAAGGAAGCTACTTGCAACCCTTTAATCTGTATTCGCAAAAGCGCGGCAGCATTTCGGTGGTGCACAAAGGTAAAATCTATGCCAACGGGCAGGAGGTTGTATTCTATGGCGATGCCGCCTCGGGTCAAAACATGGGCGGTAATGTTGTCTTTGTGGGCAAAGGTTCACCCGAAGAAGTGGCCCAGGTAAGCGTGGCAGGCAAAATTGCGATGTTCACTTCCGAGGGAATGTCGTTTTCAAATCTTCGCAAGCAGTCGGCTGCTTTGCGCGAGGCAGGCGCTACGTTGGTGATGGTGTGCCTACTGAGCAGCCCGCAGGAATTTGCAGACTTTGCATCGCAAATGATGAATTTTTCCGGAGGCCTTAGCCTGACCCCATCCGCGTCCGGCCAAAGTCGTGGCGGGGCTTTTTTTGTGAGCGAAGCATTTGCACGCGCCCTCTTTGGCGATGCGCTGCGATCGCCAAAAACAAAGCTGGATAAAGTGAAGCCCGCACCCATCACCTACTCCATCGAACTGATTCCTGAAACAATCAAAACTGAAAACGTGCTGGGCTTCTTGGAAGGCACCGATAAAAAAGACGAGGTGCTGGTGATTACCGCCCACTTTGATCACATCGGCTTAGAGCCGGATGGCCGCCCGGGCGACCGCATTAACAACGGTGCTGACGATGACGGCTCGGGCACGGTGGCGGTTATGCAATTGGCCCAAGCCTTTGCTGAAGCCAAAAAAGCTGGCAAAGGACCGCGCAGAAGTATGCTGTTTATGACAGTCTCGGCCGAGGAAGTAGGACTATACGGCTCGCAGTATTACACCGATATTGCACCTGTATTCCCTTTAGATAAAACGGTGGCCAACCTGAACATTGATATGGTGGGCAGGAAAGACGAAGCCCACGCCACCACACCTGATTATGTGTACATAATCGGTTCAGACAAACTTTCTTCGGAGCTACACGAGATCAACGAACGCAACAACCAGCAACAAACCCAACTGGTATTCGACTATTTGTACAATGATGAAAATCACCCTACCAACTTGTACAAACGAAGCGATCATTGGAACTTTGCCAAGCACAACATTCCCATCATTTTTTACTTCGATGGTATTCATGAAGACTACCATAAGCCTACGGACGAAGTGGGTAAGATTGATTTTGACCTGCTGGCCAAGCGCACGCGTTG
>Ga0224723_1000513_pt1 | contig 26406 bp, 32 predicted proteins | sample Balambano_FR2_Me_FD_161647 | JGI IMG/M metagenome (GOLD analysis project Ga0224723, IMG submission 161647) | Freshwater sediment microbial communities from Lake Towuti, South Sulawesi, Indonesia - Balambano_FR2_MetaG | ecosystem: Environmental > Aquatic > Freshwater > Lake > Sediment | place... | reverse complement strand
CCATCAAGCTCTTTGTTTATGCTTGGAATCGTCGTCAGCTTCACCAGCAAGCCTTTCCCAACTATCCAGCTCATCTCATGGATTTTGCTTACCCTTGACTTTAGCCACTCCCATTTTTGTCGAAAATGACGCTCAAGCCTGTGGCTGCTCGCCCGCGAGGTCTTCATAAAAACGCGCCCACTCCGCGTTAAAGTCATCCTGCTTCGCGTCAATCACGACATCGGTAGCGGCGGCAAGCGGCGCAATTTCGCCAGCAGGCAGGTCTTCCAACACCTTGCGCGCGAAGAAGACCATTTCATGTGCCTGAAGCGCGGCGCTCAATCGAATAGAGGCGATCGACAGGAAAACAGTAGGATGACAATCAGGATGGTGACTTCGAGAGACCAAGGGGCGGCAATGACCAGTGCCGACATCCACAACGGCATCAGCAGCCCGATGACCAGATAACGCAGCCGCAGCCGGGCATGAAGCCGCACAGTCGTCAGGCTGCCCGCCGCGCTCAAACTCCCATCTAGGATCGCGGTGCGTGCGGTGCGCCGTCGGCTATGCCAGGGTGTCTTGCTATCGCTGATCAGTTGAAAACCATCATTACGCAGACGCAGATAGTAACGCCGCCCCCCTGCGAACAGATCACGATGATGCAGCCTGGATTGGCTTGGGCGGGTAGCCATCAGCAGTGTGTTCATGGCGATGGCAGGCGGCGCGTCCACTACCAGCGTTACTTGTGGATGGACTCGCAGCAGGCGCTGCCACAACTCCTGCAAGAACGCCATGCCGTTCAAACCGCTGCCATGCTCTGAAGGTAACGTGCGTGGTGTGCTTGCTGTACTGCTGCCTGTAATTCTGACAGCGGCGCTTCAATACCCAGACCACTGAACATCTGATATGCCGTGTCGAGATGATTGATCGCCTGATCGTAGTTTTCCATGTAGAAAAAGACGATGCCCAGCGAGCGCAGCACATCCGCCTGCATCATCGCGTCGCTCGCATCGTAGGCGGCAGCCAACCCCTGTCGATAATGATCCACAGCACGGTTGTAGCAATAGACCATGCCGGGGCGCGTCGAGGTGCGCTGACCGAGCAGCACGTACAGGTTGCCGATGATAGCAAGTTGGCGCGCCAGATTCGCTTTATCGCCCAGATCGCGGTAGATCATGACAGCTTCTTGCAGATGTATCAGTGCCGATGGTTGATCACCATATGCCATCTGGCTGTTGGCGAGATGTCCGAGCCGCGTCGCCAGCCCACGCAGATCGCGCAGTTCACGCGCCACCACAATCGATTGCTCGTGAAATGGAATCGCCTGTGCCGGCTGGTGCATATCGTCGTAAACCAGCGCAAGATTACTCAGCCAGATGCCGCGCCCGCGTTGGTCGCCGCTATCAACCGCCAGTGCCAGCGCCGATTGAAGATGCTGTATCCCCTCCTCGTAGCGCCCCATCTCACGCAGGATGTTGCCGACATTGCCGAGCAATCCGCTCTCCAGTGCCGGGTCTTGCTCTGCGCGCGCATCTGCAATCGCCATGTTCAGTTGTTCAAGCGCTAACTCAGAGTTGCCCTGGCGATGGTAGATCAGCGCCAGATTACCGCGATGCCGCGCCAACGCTGCGTAATCCTGCGACTCCGATGCCAGTGTGATGAGCGCGCCAAGTGCCTGCATTGCGCTGGCGTGATCCTCGTTTTGCAGCGCCAGGCGCACCTGCCGCAGGAGGGTTGCCTGTTCATTCATCGTCGCTCTTTTGCCTTCCCAAGCAAGACCACTGCCCAAACGGCAGCAAACAGCACCAGCGCGAACCCCGCGCCGAACGGCAGCCAGCGCAGATCATCCGGTGGTGCTGGCAGCTCCGGCTCGCCCGGCTGTGTATCAAAACGCACAATCGTGTATTGATTGCTGATGTCCGGCAGCGTGCGCACATCTAACACGCGCGCGCGTCCCAGTCGCGCCAATACCGCATCGTAAACCAAGGGATTTGGGCGGCGGAAAAGATGCAGCACCAGCAGCGACTCCGACTCATTGGTGACAGGGGTAGCGCGTGCAGGCACAACGCGCCCGTTTAATGCCAGCGTTACGCTCGGGTTTTCGCCCAGATTTTTGTACCAATGCGTATCTTTACCCCATGCGGAAATGACGTAGATCTTGCTGCCGTGCCGACGGTATTCAATCGCCGTGTAACGCGGCGTGCCACTGCGTCGCCCGCGCGTCGTCAGGATCATGACATGCATGATGTCGAGGATTGCCGTCAATCCGGCGCGATACAGATAGATCGGCAAGCGCAGCAGCGGGAGCAGGATACCGCGCGGATATGGAAAGAGATAGTGATCGCTGGTCGTCATCAACGGTGCAGCTTTCAATTGCTGTGCGTAATCATTCGCTAGGTTTAGTATAGTCCGAGTTTGTAAGCAACGCACACAAAATTGCGCTAAAATACTGTCAAATGACGAGGTGGATTATGGCGCTTGAGCGTATTGCAATCCAAGAAGAAGTCTATGATTTCCTGGCGGGACCAAACTCAGAACAAATTGTAGCATTTCGCCCGTCAGAATCGGCGCAAGAACGTATGCGCTATCTCTTGTCTACCAATCGAGAAGGCGCGCTCACACTTGAAGAGCGTGACGAGCTGGATGACAACATTCGGCTTGAAGACATGATGCGCGTCCTTAAGGCAAAAGCGCGGCAGTATGTAAAATGACCTATATTCCAGTAGCATTGCGTACAGCCGTAACCGAGCGTGCCAGAGGTTGTTGTGAGTACTGTCGGATTCATCAGGACGATTGCCTCTATAGCCACGAGGTCGATCACATAGTTGCATTAAAACATGGGGGCTATTCCGACAAGGATAATATGGGTCTCGCATGTTCAGTCTGTAATCGCAATAAGGGAAGTGACCTGTCGAGTCTAGATCCGCAAACGCGCGCAAAAGTTTTCTTGTTTGATCCGAGAACAGATGATTGGGATGATCACTCTCGTTTGAATGATGATGGAACAATTGAAGGCATTACACCTGTTGGTCGCGCAACGGTTGCGATACTCGGTTTCAATGAAGATGAGCGTGTGATTGCCCGACGTGAGTTAATGGCAACTAACCGTTATCCATGTCCAGATGAGCCGCCGGGCAATACTTGATTCACCCAATATATAACTCAGCAGATAGTGCGCTCGGCTCCAGCCAGTAGCGCAGCACCTCGATCAGCGGCGGCAGTTCCGCGGGCGCACATAGCCCTGCCAGCGCCACGCTCATATAGCCTTCCAGTCGGTAATCGCGCGCCAGCGTCAGCGCGGCGGTCTGAAGATGACGCAGCCGCGCCGGACCAACAGACGACTCGCGGATGACCAGAAAGCCGAGATACGGCACAGACTCGCGCCACACCCAGATCATCCCCGGCTTGATGCGCCCCGCCCGCGCCTGCTTGCCAAACGCAGCGAAAGCTGCGGGATGGCGAAACTGCAACACCGTATGCAGCGGGTCTACTTCGCTGCGCCCGCGCGCGTTGTAGCCAAACGCCAGCATTTGCGCGCGGGTTTGCAGGGGATCGCCAGAAACCAAAGTCAGGGGCATAGAAGTTCACAGTTCATAGTTCACAGTGCAGGGTGCATTGTGCATTGTGCATTGTGCAGGCGTTCTTGGTACAAGATTCAGTGTCTGACGCACTGTGAACATTGAACCCCGAACATAGAACTTTGCACTCTGCCCCATGCACCATGCACCATGCACTATAGGCTTTCAAGCGGCTGGTGATTGCCGTACTTCGGTGCGGGCGCGGTTTCGTCCGGCGCGACCCAGCGCACAGCGTTGGCAATCACCTGTAGCACTTCCGCCTGGTAGTAGATCGGGTAGGTTTCGTGACCGGGGCTGAAGTAGAAAATCTTCCCTCGTCCACGCTGGTAGGCACACCCGCTGCGGAAGATTTCACCCCCGGCAAACCAACTGGTGAACACAAGCGTATCCGGCTGCGGGATGTCGAAGCGTTCGCCGTACATTTCGCTGTGCGGAATCTCGAAGTATTCAGGCAGCCCTGCCGCGACCGGATGACCCGGCTCGATGACCCACACGCGCTCTTTCTCGCCGATCTCACGCCACTTCAGGTCGCAGGTCGTCCCCATCAGCCGCTTGAAGATCTTGCTGAAGTGACCGCTGTGCAGCACCACCAGCCCTATGCCACCCATGACGACGCGCTGCTGAATTTTCTCTACCAGCGCATCGCTGACTTCGTCGTGCGCCAGGTGTCCCCACCATGTCAGCACGTCGGTGCTGTTTAATACCTCGTCCGGCAGCCCATGGTCAAGATCATCAAGCGTGGCAACGCGCACCTCATGTCCTTGACCACGCAGATGCTCTGCAATCGGCGTGTGCATTCCATCGGGGTAAATTTTAGCCGGCGCTCCCGGCACTTTCTCGTGGCGATATTCGTTCCAGACAGTGACACGTACCATCATGCACCTACTTTCACTACCGCGCCATTTTGCGCGGCAGATGCGCGCACCGCATCCCACAGACGCGCCATCCGTAAACCCACTTCTGGCGGCGATGGATTCTTGATCTCGCCGTTGCGCACCTGTAAGAACTGCTCCCACACGCCGAGCGACTCCGGCATCTTGACCGGACGCAGCATCCGCCGCCCCGCCTTTTGCAGTTCCAGCCGTTCGCCCCACTGCCCGGTACGCAAAATACCCTTTGTGCCAAACACGCGAATATCCGACGCGCACGACTGGATCGTATCGCCGCAAGCGTTGATCGTGACCAGCATACCCGACTTCGTGCGCGCCATAATCACACCGAGGATTTCGACCGGACGCCCGCGATTATCGAACCATGCGGCGACCTCTTCATAGTCTTCGCCCACCAGATCGGAAACCGTGTTGAGCATGTGCGCGCCTGTGTCGAACAGGAAGCCGCCGCCGCTGATGGCGGGGTCGGTGCGCCAGGTTTCGCCGTTAAGTTCGTTCCAGTTTTGCCAGACCGTCCCGCTAATATTCAGAATTTGTCCGAGTTCACCGCCCTGTATCATCCGTACTGACTCGCGGACTTGCGGCGACAGGCTGCCCTGGAATGCGACAACGAGCAGTCGCCCCGTGCGGTCGCGCGTTTCGATCAGGCTGTTCGCCTCCTGCGCGTTAATCACCATCGGCTTTTCGAGCAGCACATCCAGCCCGGCTTCCAAGCACGCTTTCGTCTGGTCATGATGATAGGCGTGGGGGGTGATGATGAACGCGGCATCCAGATTGCCCTTAAACTCTGCGAGCAGTTCGTGCAGGTTGGGGCGATTGGGCGGCATGTCTTCGCCCAGCGCCTCAAATGTCTGGCGCGTCAGGTCATGCGAGCGCGGCGATGGCTCGCAAATGGCAACAATTTGAGTGGTGTCCTTCTGCTGCAAGGTGCGAATGATATGCCCCTGCGCCATGCCACCCGTACCGATAAAGACAGTTCTAACCCGATCAGGCATGTTGTTATGCTCCACAAATGACAACGATAACGTCAGACGATTGTACATCAGGCAATACGCACAGGGTGATAGCAAATCAGCACACTCTGTGAGATTTTGCACAAACCTGAGCATCCTCTGAATGTTTCTGATGGATAACAAAATCAGTCGTACACTAGGTGGGTTCTATCTGTCGCGCCAGGAGCGCCCGTTCATGAAGTACTTCGGCTTTCTCTTACGCTACGTCGTCCCCCCACTGCTCACGCTGATGGCGCTCAACTGGCTGGATCACAAACGCGGCAAGCAAACGCCGCCCGAATTTCGCAACATCAAGCCCGAAGCCGCGCTCGCCGGGCATGTCGGTGTCGCCGTTGCCTACACCACCCCCTGGGATAACTATCTCGTGGCGACCAAAGTCTGGTGGTATGACCCCAGACTGGTGACAGGGCTGGTACTGGGCTGGGTGCCGATTGAGGAATACACGTTCTTCGTGTTGCAAACGATGCTCACTGGGTCATGGATGATCTGGCTGACCAAACACCTGCCCGCTAATGCCAAAAAGCCTGCCCACCCGCTGCTCATTCGTGCCGGGTTGACACTGGCATTCAGCATCCTCTGGCTCGGCGCTGTCTGGAATCTGTTGCGCGGTCCGCAGTCGCGTCGCTACCTGAGCCTGACACTGGCATGGGCGCTGCTGCCGATCATGGTGCAGACGGCGTTCGGCGGCGACATCCTCTGGCAGCATCGGCGGCTGTTGGCGCTTGGCATCATCCCCACCACACTTTACCTCGGTATCTCCGACTCGCTGGCGATTTCGTCCGGTACGTGGAAGATCAATCCCGAAAAGACCGTCAAGGTGGACCTGATCAAGGACAAGCTGCCGTTGGAAGAAGGACTATTCTTCCTCGTGACGAACGTACTGGTCTCAATGGGTATGACATTAGTGATGGCGACCGAAAGCATCGAGCGCGTGCCGCCGTTTGTACGCCGCTGGCTGCAACCATTGCGGCAGACAGATGAACCTTCGCCCTAAATCCCTTTCCCTCAGGGCAAGGGACTTTACGCGCCGCCTGCCCCCTTCTCCATGAGGGAGAAGGAGCTGGGGGTTGAGGGTTACATACCTACAACCGTTGGGCGCGGATGTACTCGCTAATCTCCGCCATCGCCTGCGCATACGTCACGGTCGGCTGCCAGACGAGTTCCGACCGCGCGCGAGCGGCAGGCATTCGGATGTTCGCACCAACCAGATTGAGTGCCTCGCGCGTTAACGGCGGGCGCGCGCTATTGCCCGTCAGTCGCCATAGCGCTTCCCCGCCGTGCGCGGCGATTGTCGCCAGCGGGCGCGCGATGGAGGCGGGCGTCTCCATACCGATGACCTCGGCGATGTCCGTCATGTACTGCGCCCATTTTACATCCCACTCGTCGCATGCATTGTAGGCACGCCCAATCGCATTGGGAGACGCGGCGCGCACGAACAGATCGACCAGATTATCGACATGGATCAGCCCGGCGTTACCCCTGCCACCATCGATCAACGCAGGTGTCTTGCGGCGAATCTCGCGCACGAGATCGCGCACCCAGGGGCGGCATCCCGCACCAATGACGTTGCCGGGGCGGATCATCGTCAGCTTGAGTCCGCGCGCGGCATAGGCGTGTCCATCGCGTTCCTGCTGCTGCTTGGCACGGCTGTAATTGCCCTGCGGCTTGCCAAATGGCTGGTCTTCCCCGCAGACTTGATCCACCAAAAAATGTCCGTAGACCGCGCCGCTCGATGCCAGCACCACCTGCGCGCCCTGCGTCAGTGCCGCGTCATAGATATGGCGCGTGCCTTCGACCGTCACACGCTCATACACGCGCCAGTCCGCCCAATCGCCCACCACCGCAGCCAGATGATAGACAAGGTTCGTGCCTTCGACCGCGCGCCGGACCGCCGCGGCATCGGCAATATCGCCGCGTACCACGTCGAGCGCTGCCTCCCAGCGCGCCTCGATTGCCTCGCCCGGCAGCGCAAGGATACGGACTGCGCAGCCGTCGCGCAGCAGCCGCTCGACCAACCGCGCGCCGATGAAGCCGGTTGCGCCTGTCACGAGGATGGGAGGATTTGACCCACTCATGCGAAATGCGTCCTGACGTATGCAGCGACATATTCGCCAAGCTTGCGATGTTCGCCCGCCTCAAAATGAATAGCGTCGAGCGGGCTGGAGACGATTACATCGCCCGCGTTGATGAAGTGGCAGCCCATTTCTTCGGCAACGACACGGTAGTGCGGTGCAAGTAGCCGCGACTTCTCATACGCGCCCGCAAACATCTCGACAAAGCGCGTACCTTCCAGCGGCGCGGTTGGCGGCGGGCAGATCACCAGAACGTCAGGGCTGGCGTTGTCACGTCCGGTTTGCGATTGCTGCACTCTCTGCACCAACCGCCCCATACTGAGCGCAATGTCGATAGGGGGTACGTGAAAGCGCGGTTTCAGGTCGTTTGTGCCGAGCATAATAATCACGAGGTCAAGCGGCTTGTGCGTGTGCAGACACGGTGTCAGGTACGCCAGTCCGCTGCGCCCGTCCTGTTCGACAGGATCATCATGCACAGTTGTGCGTCCGTTCAAGCCTTCTTCGATGACCCACCAATCCGCGCCGAGCGTATCGCGCAACACGCCCGCCCAGCGTGTGTGAATGTCGAAACGGCTTTCCGTCGCCGGGTCGTAGCCCCAAGTGTTCGAGTCGCCAAAACACAGGACTGTCTTCATTACCCACCTCGCCTGGGATTGGGGATAACTGCGGCTTCGCCTGCTTGCTCGATGACGATGCTGGCAAAACCGCGCTCGGCAATGGTCGCGTAGTCGTAGCCCGCGTCTGCCGGAAAGCACGCCAGGAACACAAACGGTTCACTGCCGATATTGACTGTGCGATGCGCGTAGTAGGGCGGCACATAGGCAGCGACGCCAGGGGACATGCGCCGCGCTTCGCTTCTGCCGTCCGGCGTTTCCATGACCAGCATGCCTTCGCCGCGCAGCCCGTAATACAGTTCGGCGCGGTCGATCTTGCCGTGAAAATGCCCCTTGGTCATAAAATACTCATTGCCGACCTTACCGGGGTGAATGATCGATGTGCAGATACCCAGTTCACCTTCGATCTGCTCCGGGTTATATGCATAGTACACTTCGTAAATCAGTGGATTCGTCTCCGCCAATGCTGCTTCTACATTGGCATCGGCATAGAAGCCGCGCATATCGCTGAGATGGCGCACCATCACCATCTGCGCGTCGGGAATGCTGCCGTCGGGTAAAATCACATGGGTAAATGGATTGATGTAGTCGGTCATATTCTGCTCCTTGCCCAGAGTATAGATCATTTCGCATCCCACGCCTTCTCATCCATCATTCATTTTAATCGCTTGACTTAGAGTCAACTCGAAGTTGTAAAGTGCGACTCATGATGACTGAACCAGACACCCTGACCGTCCAACAGGTCGCCGCCAAAACCGGATTGAGCGAACACACGCTGCGCTATTACGAACGCATCGGGCTGCTCAAGTCGATTGAACGCGCGCCCAACGGACACCGCCGCTATGCACCGAACGACATCCGCCTGATCGAGTTTCTGATCAAACTGCGCGCAACCGGGATGCCCTTGGAGCAGATGAAGGAGTACGCCGCGCTGATCCGGAGCGGTGACGGCAACGAGGCAGATCGCCTCCGTCTGCTGCTGGAGCATCGCGAGCGCGTCCAGGCAAACATCCAGGCATTGCGGGACAATCTGGCAGTCATCGAGTTCAAAATCGAAGGGTATAAAGGGATCACAGCATGTTTAAACGACGACTCGGTTCCAGCGGCGCAATGATTTCCGCCATCGGTCTCGGCTGCATGGGCATGTCGGAATTTTACGGGGAGGCGGATGAGCAAGAGTCCATCGCCACCATTCACCGCGCACTCGAAATGGGGATCGACTTCCTCGACACCGCCGACATGTACGGCGTCGGGCATAACGAAACGCTCATCGGCAAGGCGATCCACGACCGACGTGACAGGGTGTTTCTCGCGACCAAATTCGGCAACGTGCGCGGCGCGGATGGCAGCTTTCTCGGCGTCAGCGGCAAGCCAGAGTATGTGCGCGCCTGTGCTGAAGCGAGCCTGAAGCGGCTCAATATCGAAGTGATCGATCTTTACTATCAACATCGTGTGGATGTCAATGTGCCGATTGAGGATACGGTCGGCGAGATGGCGAAGCTGGTACAGGAAGGCAAGGTGCGCTTTCTCGGCTTGTCAGAAGCATCACCCGCCAACATCCGCCGCGCCAATGCCGTCCACCCGATTGCCGCGCTGCAAACCGAATACTCGCTGTGGGAGCGCGAAGTTGAAGCGGAAATTCTGCCCACCTGTCGCGAACTCGACATCGCGTTTGTTCCTTACAGCCCGCTCGGGCGCGGCTTCCTGACCGGGCAGTACAAATCGATTGACGATTTCGCGCCAAATGACTTCCGGCGTTACGCACCACGCTTCCAGGGGGATAACTTCCAGAAGAACCTGCAACTGGTCGATCACATCAGCGCGCTGGCAGCACAAAAAGGCTGCACACCTGCGCAACTGGCGTTGGCATGGGTGCTGGCACAGGGCGACGATCTGCTGCCGATCCCCGGCACGAAGCGCGTCAAATACCTGGAAGAGAACGCCGCCGCGATGGATGTCACCCTGACGGCGGACGAACTGGCGCAAATCGACGCGCTGATGCCACACGGAATTGCTGCCGGCGAACGCTACCCGGCAGGCACGCTCGACCGCATCCGCGAGCAGTACGCCGCATCATAAAGATTTGGATGTTTAACGCAGAGACGCAGAGATGGAGAGGCGCAGGGAATTTATTTCTCCGCGTCTCTTTCTCTCTGCGTCTCTGCGTTAAACTGCATTCGTTGCTTACCGCGCTGCCTGCGCACGCCGCACATCCACAGCGCTGATCATCAACGCGCGATCCTTGCGCCACGCCTTGTCCAGTTCCGCCGAATAGCCCGTGATTGTCCAGGGCACCCGTTGCAGAACGGCATTCAGAACCGTCAGCATGTCGTTCTCTTTGCCCTGAATAGTGGTCAGCTTGCCGTGCCTGTCGTAAAGAATCACCTCATACGTCTTGCCCGCCGGGACGCCATTCACGCGCCGCTGTGTCACCTTCTGATACATCCACACCAGATCATCCAGCTTGACGATACGCATGATGCCGACCTGGTGATACATCAGCCAGTGCTTCGTCACCTTGACGTGCTTCGTCACGGGCTGCGCGCTCATCGCCATTTCGCTTTCGATCTCGCGCACGACGGTCTCCGGCTCACCAAAGCGCTTGAGCGCCTGCATGATCGGGTGGCGATTCGAGTCCTGCATCCGCCATAACGTGTAGCCGACCAGCCCGACTGCGCCCAGCAGCCCCAAACCATTGAAGAACATCCCTGCGATGGCGTCGCCCATATCGCGGTTATCGAGCATAAACGGCAGCATGTCTTCACGCAGGCGCGGATCATCGCTGTATAACGAGTCAACAATTTCGCGCTGCACTTCTGAAGGGAACGGCACCAGCACGCCACCATAGGTTTCGCGCGGGCGGCTGAAGCTGGAGGTTTCGACCAGCAGCAGCCGATTCCTGCCCAGATCGAGCAGCGCGTAACCACGACGGTCGGTTTCGCGCTCGTCTTCGGTTGTCACCAGTTCAACACCGCTGTCGTAGGCGTTTTCGCCTGTAATCGTAACATGGTAGTCGGCCAGCCCGTCGAGCGTCTCCAGCCCACGAATTGCTTTTGGATCCGCATCGAAGGGTCCTTGCAGAGCATTGCGATATGCGTTAAACGAAACAGCAGCGATGGCGAAGAACACAATGATCAAACCGACAGCCAGGAGCAGCAGCCGACGATCATAGCGCTTGATGACATCCCCAATGATGTTGGTTTCCACAAGACATCTCCCCATTAAACCAGAATTGTGTTTCCGCAATTCAAATTGCACATGCTTATTGTAGTGCAACTTCATGTTGGAGATGTGTTAATGCTAGCGCTAGTCCTCGTCATCATCGCCCGCGCGCACCATCGCGCCGCCGCCCAGCTTCTCCGCCTGATCTTGCGTATTGAGTGCGTCGATAAACTCATCCAGATCGCCCTGCATGACCGCAGGCAGATTGTAGCTGGTGATTCCCACGCGATGATCGGTCACGCGGTTCTGCGGGTAATTATATGTGCGGATTTTCTCGCTGCGTTCGCCCGTACCAACCTGCCCGCGCCGTTCGCCTTCCAGCGCCGCACGCTGCTTTTCCAGCTCCATCTCGTACAGGCGGGCGATGAGGACAGACATCGCGCGTTCCTTGTTCTGCAACTGGCTGCGCTCGTCTTGCACCGCGACCACCAGCCCGCTTGGCATGTGCGTCAGGCGCACGGCGGTTTCGTTCTTCTGGACGTTCTGCCCACCCGCACCGCCCGCGCGGAAGGTGTCCATCTGGACATCGTTCATGTTGAGCTGCACATCGACCGCTTCCATCTCTGCCAGCACCGCAACTGTGACGGTGCTGGTATGGACGCGCCCCTGGCTTTCCGTCTCTGGCACGCGCTGGACGCGATGCACACCGCCCTCAAATTTCAGACGGCTGTAAGCACCCCTGCCTTTGACCTCAAACTTGATTTCTTTGAAGCCACCAACACCCGTCTCGCTCTGATCAATGACTTCGATTTTGTAGTTGTGCTGCATAGCGTAATAACTGTACATGCGGAACAGGTCAGCAGCGAACAAGCCCGCCTCGTCGCCGCCCGCGCCCGCGCGGATTTCCATAATAACGTTCTTTTCATCGCGCGGGTCTTTAGGGATGAGCAGGACTTTCAGCCGATCTTCCAGCGACGGGATGCTGGTCTCGAGTTCGGCAATCTCTTCGTCCGCCATCGCCAGCAGGTCGGGGTCACTTTCGGCGTCGCGCAGCGTCCGCGCGTCTTCCAGCTGCGTCACCTGCCGTTTGTAATCACGATAGGCATCGACGATTTCGGTCAATGTCGTGCGTTCTTTGCTGTATTCGGCAACCTTACTGTAATCGCTCAGGACGGTGGGGTCGCTCATCAGGCGTTCGAGTTCGTCGTAGCGCGCTTCAATCGAGACGAGTTTATCGAGCATGTCGGTTCTGCTTTACATGTAGTCCGTCTAGGTGTCATAACCATTATACCTATATGCAAGGTGCAAAGTGCAGAGTGCATGGTGCAAAAGCGACTCAATGCTGTACAAAGAACTGAGAACCGGGAACTTAGAACAATTTGCATTTTTCGCTGCACCTTGCACTCAACCCTCATCACTCGTCACTTTCTCCTCGTCACTCTTTAATCGTCCGCCCCTTCCAGCGCACGCCACCGTAGCGCAGCCGCCACCACAACGCCTGTCCCGCGATGATCGTCATCAGCAGCGCCGACACGGGCATGAGCAGCGCATCACCCACACGCTGACGTGTGATCGCCGCCGTCAGTGCGCGCACCCCCACGCCGAGCGCGCACAACCCCACGAAACCGAGAGTCTGTAGGGACATGTTCCCCTCTCCCTGAGGGAGAGGGGTGAGGGGTGAGGGCAAGACCAACCACAGCCAGAGCAGCAGGAACACCGCCCAGTGAAACAGCGTGCCAACCAGCAGACCGAACACGCTGCCGTAGCCTGCGATGATGTTCTTGGCGTAACCATCGCGGACTTGCTGCCAGTTGGTGTACATGCGGCAGCCGATTAACCCGCCGCCGTCGGCGGTGCGCAGGCGCAGCCGGGCGCGCTTGACGACGCGGGCGAAGGCAATGTCTTCGATGATCCGGTTACGGACGATGCTGTGACCACCAAGCGTGCGATAGGCACTGGCGCGAAAGCACAGGCACTGCCCGTTGGCAGCCGCCAGCGACGGAAACGGCGCATGATGCACCGCCAGCGCCGGCAGGTAGCCCAGCACGACCAGCGCCATCAACGGCACGACCAGCCGTTCGCCCCATGTCACGGTCGTTTGCGTGGGCCAGACCGTCAGTAGGTCAGCGCGAGTGCGTTCTGCCTGTGCGATCAATGCCGCCACCGCGTCCGGCTGCCAGCGCACATCAGCGTCGGTGAAGACAAGCCAGTCGCCCGTCGCTGCCTCGCCCAACTGCTGGCACGCCCAATTCTTGCCATGCCAGCCATCGGGCAAATCTGCGCCACTGATGATACGCAGCCGCGCGTCGCCATTCGCCGCCCCCCGCGCCAGTTCGCCTGTACCGTCGGTCGAGTGGTCATCCAGGATGATGATTTCGAGATTGGGATACGATTGCCCCAGCAGCGCCCGCACGGTGTCGCTGATCACCCGCGCCTCGTTGCGTGCGGGGATGCAGATGGAAACCCTCACCCTAAATCCCTCTCCCTCATGGAGAGGGACTTCTAGAGGTTGCGCCGTAGCCACTCCATTCTGAAACCCAGCATCAGTCACACGAGGCTGATGCCCCCTCTCCTTGAGGGAGAGGGGGACAGGGGGTAAGGGTTTCAACCGCGCGAACGTCAACGCATTCAGAATCGCGATGGCGCTCATCACGATCAACGCGCCGCCGACGCAGACGACGATCAAATCCACGAACATGACAGTCGCAGCATCAAGCAGCCCCAACGGGCGACAGATCGACCCTTACAGGCAAATCTTCAAAGCGAGTGCGAGTTGATAAGTTAATAATGGTAAGCCCCACGATTGCACCATTATCGGGATCAATACGCAGCACAATGTCATCGCCGACTTCGCGGGAAATCGCGCGACGCGGCTCACCGACTGATAGATATAACACATCTGCATCATGATCGTAGGCGATCTGCATTATGTCTGTTTTTTCCACAAGATGTCTCCAGACTTTATCTGATCGGTCGCATAGATAGTTGAAACAAAGTTCCGAGAACAGGCTTTCACTCATTGCGCGGAACGCTTTCTGAAGATGAGATCCTTGAACGATGCCCGCAAATCCAGCGGCTTGCTGAAGTCAGCGCGGTACTTGTACGCCAGCAGCGCTGTGTTGACCGCCCAGACCGTCAAATACACCGGATCACGACTCGTCAGCAGCCAGTACGCGCCGAAGCAGCCCATCATCAGCATGACGGCGTGACCGGACACGACAACGATACTGAACCAGACACCTAACAGAACGCCCAAAACTGTGGGACCTTCCCACAGCGTCAAACCCGTCCATACGCCGAACGTCACCGCGACCGCCTTGCCACCTTTGAAGCGCAGCCAGGGCGAAAACGCATGACCGAGCAGCGGCGCAATCGCGATTAGTACCAGCGGTGTGCCGCTGATGACCAAGGACCATTTGGCGATACCGACCGGAATACAGCCCTTGAGCGCATCCAGCAACGCACCGACCGCACCCCAGCCCTTGCTCATCGACAGCAGATTGAACGCACCGGGATTGCCATCGCCGACTGCGCGGACATCACGCCGCAGCGCCAGCTTGCCAACCCACAACGAGAACATCAACGTGCCGGACAAGAAGGCAATGATGATAAAGAAAAGTTCAGTCAATGTCACGCGGCACACTTTCGATCAGAGTACCAAAAGTGCTTATTCAAGAGGTTAGAGGCGGAGAGTAGAGAGAATCTAATGCTTATTTTGGTGTCCTTTGCGTCTTTGCGGTTAATAAATTGAATTGAACCGCCAAGACGCGAAGGACGCAAAGAAATGCAATTTCTCTAGCCTCTTCCCCTCCACCCTCTTGAATAAGCTTTTTTCTCGCTTTACTTACGTGCTGGTTCGTCTCATCCACACCCTGATCCCGCCCAGCATCACAGCACCCATGATAACACCGCCGGCAATGCCCGACACCGGCAAACCCCAGAAGAACAACTGCCCGATCAGGTGCAGCGCCCACGTAATAACGTAAATGATGAGCATTGACAGCAAGGGCAGTGCAGGGGGACGCGCTACCAGCGTAATCAGCGCCGACGCCAGCAGCCAGCCGAGGAAGTTCGTCCAGGGGATCAGCCCGACATAGGCGAACGCGCCCGGTTCGTCGAACACCCACGCACCCCATGTCACCATCTGCGGATCGAGGAAGAAATCCCACGCCGTCATCGCCACTGCGCTCATCAGGAAAAAGGCACCGCCGCGCGTTTTGCCTGTGATCAACTGCGCCAGCGCCCACGCAGGCGGCATCATCATCATCCACGCCAGCGGGATCAGCAGCGGCACACCACCGACCTGCGGCTGGAAGCGCGGCGTATAGTCGTAGCCGCCGAAAGGGAAGCCAGTTGTATGCCCGACGAACTCGACTACCCACCCCGCCGCGATCACAATCGCAGCCGTCGCCAGCGCCTGACGTACACCCCAGGCACGACTTAGCACGAACAGCACCGCGCCGACCTGTGCCATCACTCCAAGCGTGATGCCGACCGTCAGCCCCGCTTCGCCAAACGTCCAGCGGAAGATCGGTACGCAGATAAACACCAGCGCCCACGCCGCCAGCACCAGCGCCGTCGTGCGGTCAATTTGCCGCAACATTGTCTGTAGGGGCGCAATATATTGCGCCCGCCATCGGTCTACGTGGATTGTCATCACACAATCAGCCGTTCCCACTCGCCCGCGACTTCCAGCGCAGCGCACTCGCCTGTGCCGCTGAAGACAGGCTTACCGCCTACCCGCCGCGTCAAAGTCACCTCAATCTGCGAGCGCATTGTTTCCGGCGCGCGCTTGCCCATCTCGATCTTGTCCGGTCCCGGCAGCGGCGTCGCGTCAGCGCGATGGGCAATGATTTCCAACCGATGGCTGTTGTTCGTAATCTGCCAGCGGACATGCTGCTGATCGATCTCCATGCGTTCCGTCTTCGAGCGCAGATAGGTCGCAAATTGATGCAGTTCACCATGATGCCACAAGCCAACGATGTAGCCAATAAAGCTCGTCCCCATGAACGGGATGACAGCATTCGACGCGCTCAGGCTGATGCCCGGCTGCGCAAAGTGGTTGGTCTGCATCCACACCCAGCCGGACGGAAACGATTGCCCCCAGTCCTTCTCGATATAGCCACGCCCGTGTGCAAAGTCGTGTACTGCGCCGTCAATCGTGAGGCAGCCGGACACAGTATGGTCCAAGCCCAGCACGCCATGATAGCATTCCATGAAGGGCAGCCAGCCGAACGGACCCATAATCCCCGGTTTTGCCAACGTCACGGGCCAGCTGATCACGCGTTCAAAATGCAGTTCGCCCTGCACAGTGCGCTGCTCATCGGCAATATCGAGCTTGATGCAGTCGCAGCGGAACTCGCTTTTGCCTACGCGCACATGAAAATCACCGCGCGCCGCTTCAAATTCGGAGGCTGCATAACGATGATAAGTGGCGTGTCCGGTCATACCATCAAACACTTGTACGAAGGCATGATGACGAGTGGGGTCATCGCTGAGGAAGATGCCGGGGATAATCGCAAAGCGCGTCTGGCGGTCAGCGCTGACAATCTTGTAGTACCAACCTTCAAAGAAAGGCGGCTGCTTCTCATGACCGTGATAGCGTTCCGGGTGGAGCGTCAGATCAACATAGCGCGTGATTGACTTCAGCATAGGCGTCTCTCGCATCAAGACAATAATGTCATTATTGCCTGCGTCAGTGAAAACACAAGCGCTTATGCGTGAGAAGTCCGTGAAATTATCAGCGGCTGATCTGGCGGTAGTAGGCTTGCAGCCACTCGTCCTGCGGCGATACCAGCGCAATATCCGGCTGCATGGGCAGCCAGAAACAGGTGAAGATTTGATCCGGCTCCGCCTGGACTTTCCATTCAGCGGCAGTCACTTCCGTCGTCTTGAAGTGGAAGTAGTGCCGTTCCACCTGCTGTGTCAGGCTATGTGCGGAAATCCAGCCCGACTTACGCGCGGTAATCACAAAGCCCGTGTCGCGCTGCTCACCCTCTTCGACGCTCACCTTTGCATAGCCCGCCTGCCGAGCTGTCACCCGTACTCTCTGCCCACGCCGTAACGCTACACCATGCACAATTGTTGAGTCGCGGTCAGGGGTCAGTTGCAACAAAGCATCTGCCAGCAAATAAGCACCGTCATCCTCTACACTTATGCGCCGAACACCCAAATTCGCAGCAAGCGTAAGTTCGCTCAGTGCCGTCTCTTCGACCGCTTCACGCAGCGCAGCGTCCAACGGCATTTCCTGTACATGGACAGTGCCAGCCGGAATTTGCAGGCTGCCATTGCTGTGACGAAACACCAGCAGTTCACGCGCAGGGCTATCACCGCGCGTAATGAATGCGGCAACTTTTTGCAGTGTCAATTCTGCGCTTGAACTTGAAGTGTTCATACATTAACTCACCTTACAATATCAACTATGATTTCATCCTATCACAATGTTTTGCATAGAATTGTCAGGGAGTTTTCGGGTTTTCTTAAGGAATTATCAGCGCGGGTCGCTGCCGCCCCAGGGCCATGTCGGGGTACGCAGCGCATGGAAAATATCAAATATAAACAGGAACAAGCCTTGCAGAATAATCCCCAAGCCTGTGCCGCGTGCCTGCGCGTCTGATTGCCTGCGCCCCATCATGAACGCACCGCCGAGCATATAGAACACGTCCAGCCCGGCGTTGATCCACAGCAGACGTTTCAGGTTCGTTGCTTCGCGAATATGATGCTTTGCCAGTTCGGGGTTGTCCAGTTGTGCGCGCCGCCGCTGGGTCACATATTGCCCGCCAAGCGCAATCGCCGCGTTCACTACCGCCCAACCGACAAACTGTGACCCAACTCCGCGCCAGAACCCACGTTTGAACGCCATCACAGTACCAATGACAGTGCTGATACCGCTCCACACCAGCAAGCGCTGGCTGAGAGTACGTTGAAAATCCCATATGTTGGTCGGCGTGTGCGACTTGTCGATTGCGGGAGACTGGTTCATCTCAACACCCTCAGGTGGATAGCAATACCGCACACAAGTATGGCAATGAACAGTGAGCAGAAGGTGAGACAGGTGGCTAATGTTTTTCAGGAGCGCAGGTTAAACGGCGGTAGCCACACGCACAAAAAGTCACTAGAATAATAAACATCAGCACGTTATCGATTGAAAATCATTGTGGAACTGATCTGGGCGCTGCAAAATCTGACGCCGACGGCGATTATTGATATTCTGATTGTGGCGCTGTTCTTTTTCGCGATCAGTTTCTTTATTCGCGGCACACAGGCGGTCGCGCTGCTGCGCGGTATCCTGCTGCTCATTGCAGCCGTCGCGCTCGTCTCGAACAGCCTGCAACTGCTGGCGCTGCGCTGGTTGCTGGAAAATCTGCTCACTGTTCTCGCCATCGCCATCCCGATCATTTTCCAACCCGAAATTCGCCGCCTGCTGGAACGGCTGGGGCAAGGGACACTTTTCGTCCGTACACAGGCACCAGAAGTCGTCCGACTGCGCATCATCGAAGACATCTGTCAGGCAGCAGAACGCCTTGCCGAGCGTCGACACGGCGCACTTGTCGTGCTTGAACGTAACAGTGGCTTACAGGAGTACATCCGCACGGGCATTACGGTCAACGCCGAAGTCAGCCCGCAGCTCTTGCTGACGATCTTCTCACCCAAAACTGAACTGCACGATGGCGCTGTCATCATCGACCGCGCAGGACGAATTGCAGCAGCGGCTGCGGTGCTGCCTTTATCATCGGTGCGTAACATGCAGGCGCCGAAGCTGGGTACGCGCCATCGCGCCGCACTTGGCTTGAGCGAAACCAGTGATGCCATCGTGGTCGTTATCTCGGAAGAAACCGGGCGCATCTCCATCGCGCAGAACGGGCGTTTGATCGCCAAACTCGATGGCAAACGACTGCGCACAATCCTGAATGCCTTCTACGGGCTGGATCGTCGCCCAGAGGACGCCTTGGCTCGCCGGGTGCGTGAAACGCTCAATGGGGTTCTCAATCGCCGTGAGCGACGGGAGCGCTCCTGATGCAGCAAAAACCTCTCACTCTCCGTCAGACTGTTCTGAGCAATCTATTCTGGTTTCTGGCATCGCTGGTACTCGCGTTCGCCGTCTGGATGGTCGCAGTTGCGCAGCGGGACCCGATCGAAGAAAGACGGCTGCCTGAGCGGGCAACTATCCAGTTTATTGTGGATGATGCAATGGTCATCACCGACTCGTCGTCGCAGAACGCAGTATTGCGAGCGCGAGGTCAGCGCAGCGCCGTCAGCCTGCTCACTACGGAAGATGTGACCGTGACGGCTGACCTGCGTGGCTTGCCGCCGGGTGTACACCCGGTCACGCTCGAAACAATCGTGCAACGCGAGCGCGTCCTGGTGGATACCATTCCGCGTCAGGTGAATGTCACGCTTGAGTTGCTGGAAACACGCCTCGTACCCGTCCGCGTCGAGCTGGTGGGCGAGCTACCTCCGGGTTACGCCCGTGATCAGGCACAGTTTGACACGCTTGAAGTGGCAATTGGCGGCGCGGCAAGCCTGGTCGCACAGGTAGATGCAGCCGCCATTCGCCTTGACCTGACCGAGCAGCGTTCGACACTCACGGAAACGGCGCGGCTGGTGGCGGTTAATATTGATGGCGAACCGGTCGCCAACGTCACCGTCAACCCACAGGTCGTCACCGTCAACTTGCCGATTCGTCAGCGTCCCGATGTCCGCGAAGTCTCGGTGCAGCCCAACCTGATCGGCGCAGATGAGTTGCCGGAAGGTTATGTCTTCACGTCGCTTACGTATGAACCACGCATAGTACTCGTCAGTGGTCCGATTGCGCTGCTGGAAACGCTGCCAGAGACATTTTTCACCGCACCCATCGAGTTAACTGATCGCACCGGGACATTTGAAATTCAGGTGCCGGTGGAACTTCCATCGCGCGATCTGGTCATCATCTCCGGTCAAACGATTACCGTCACGATTGGGATTACCGCACAAACGGACAGTCGCCAGTTCGATGGCATAGCGATTGAGATCATCGGTTTGGGTGAAGGCTTGCAAGCACAACTGACGCCGGATGAGGTCTCATTGTTGATTACGGGACCGCTGCCCGCACTCGCAGACCTGCGCGCGCGCGATGTGCGCGTCATCGTCGATCTCAACAATTTGCAGGCGGGCGATTACATCCTTACGCCGCAACCGATCCTGGCACAAGGGTTGCCGGAAGGAGTCATGATTTCCGTGCTGCCAGAGACGATCAATGTGCGAATTAGCGAATTAGCGAACTAGCGAACTAGCGAACTAGCGAACCAGCAGATGAATCGAGTAGCGGACGTGGCGTGCCACAGTCCTGCTCATTACTCATTACTCATCACTCGTTACTCGTTACTCAAAAATACTATCCCGTGACGGTCTGTCCCCCTGTACGACGATGGTATTGACCATTTTATCGTGCCAGCCTTGACGATCCTTATCGACCATAATCCAAACAAAGCCCAGCCAGAAGACCAGATTGCTGATGAGATAGCCCACAACATTGCGCAGGAAAGCATCGGCGGCTGTGAGCTTGCTGCCATCCTTTTTGACGATACGAATGTTGACCAGCCGCTTGCCCGGTGTCTGCCCGTTCTGCGTCGTCAGAAAGTAGACGTGATACCCTGTCAGTACGATCAGTGACAGCACCAGGCTGAATGGCTGAAGATTCTCGATAGTCGGTTCAAGCGCCGTCAAGCCGAAGAAGAGACCGCCAATCGCGCCTACTACGCCGCCGAGCAGACTGGTCAGTATCAGATCAATAATGAAGGCGACCAGCCGCGCCGCCGGATCCGCCAGCGGTTTGTCGGCGCTGAAGGTCGCTGCGTTTTGAGGCAATTCACTGCTGGCATACGCCGCCACAGCCTGTTCCGGCAGCGATTGTTCTCGCTTTGGCTTTTCAGATGCGCTGGCGGGTTGCAGCCCGTTCAAGGCGACGCTCGCCTGAGGATGCAACGGGTCAAGCTCGATGGCATGTTCCAGGAACATCTTGCGCTGCAAGTCGTTGTAAGCAACGGTGGAGGCAAGGTAGTACGCTTCGGCAGAAGGGTTATTGCGGATTTCCGTGCGCAACAAATCGCGGGCGCGTTCCTCATTCCCGGCTGCGATAGCCGCGCGAATTTCAGCAAATGCGTCAGTCGGTGACATAGCGAATATCTTTCCTGATTGTGCAATTCGCCCTAAGTGTACGCGCAAATCTTTGGGGAGACGAGCAATTCTTATCCCCGACTTCGCAATTGAGTTTACTTCAGGCTCACGTACAATAGATTGTACTGTTTATCACAAACCCAGAGGCAAAACATGCGTAGTGACAAGCACAAGCGGCTCGTGATTCCGGGTCCTGTCGAGGTGCGTCCTGAAATCCTGGACGCGCAGACGCAGTGGATGATCGGGCATCGCTCGACTGCGTTTGCGGACTTATTCGCGCGGTTGCAACCAAAGCTCAAGCAGGCTTTCCTGACGCAATATCGCGTGTTTATCAGCGGTTCGTCTGGAACAGGGTTATGGGAAGGCGCAGTGCGCAATTGCATTCGTGACGGGCGCAAGGTGCTGCATCTGGTGGCGGGTGCATTCAGCGAGCGCTGGGCAGACGTCAGCCGTTTGAACGGCAAGCAGGTGGATGTCATCACACTCCCCTGGGGCAGCGCGCACACGCCTGAGATGGTTGAAGACGCGCTCAAGGAAGACTCTTATGATGCGGTGTGTGTCGTGCATAACGAAACCAGCACCGGCGTCACTAACCCAATTGCGGATATTGGCGCAGTCGTCAACCGCTATCCAGACACGCTGTACATGGTTGATACGGTTAGTGGCATCATGGGCGCGGAATTCCGCACCGATGACTGGGGCATTGATGTCGCGCTGACTTCTTCGCAAAAGGCGTTCGCGCTGCCACCGGGCATGGCGCTGGCAGCCGTCAGCGACAGGGCATTGGAACGCGCCAGCCAGGTCATCAATCGCGGCTACTACTTCGATTTTGTCGATTGGGAAGCCAGCCTCAAGAAGAACAACACGACCTCCACGCCGCCAATCTCGCTGATGTTCGCGCTCGATGTCCAATTGGACGATATTCTGGCGGAAGGACTGGACGCGCGTTGGGCGCGGCACACGCAGATGCGCGATATGACGCACCAGTGGGCGCTGGCGCGGGCATTCGGCTTGTTCGCGCAGGAAGGCTACCGTTCCGTCACCGTGACCGCTGTCGATAACACGCGCGGCATTGATGTGGACCAGATGGCGAAGTTCATGGGCGGCAAGGGCTGGTCAATGGACAAGGGTTACGGCAAGATCAAGGGCAAGACCTTCCGCATCGCCCACATGGGCGACATGCAGCCAACGGAACTGGAAGGCATCCTGAGCGGGCTGGATGAGTTCGTCGGAGCGTAAACGATTGCTAACATACGCACGAGCGCATCGACTACGGAGTATGATGCGCTCGTGTGTGATAAGATAGACTCAATGTTTACCATTAGTCATATGGGGAAGCGATGATGACCATGCAAGACATCATGACTGAAATCAGGAAATTGAGCCGCCCCGAGCGAGTACAAATGATTGAGGAAATTATGGCTGAACTGGAACAGGAATCCACAGAATTACCTCAAACTATCTTGCTCACATCACCCATATTTGCTTCACCGGAATTGATCGAAGCAATGAAACAGTTCATTGACGACGGGAAAGCTGAAGCGGCCGCTCACGAAAAACCCTATGCGTTTTGAATACAGCACCTCAGTAACAAATGATATTAATTCGCCGCTCCGTCCGCTGATGCCGCTTGTGATCGCTTCATTTGTAACCAGCAGCCGTGAGGTAGCTCTGGTTGATTCAGGTTCAGACGTTAATGTGTTGCCCTATCGACTTGGGCGCAAATTGGGACTTGTCTGGGAAAATCACGCTCCAGCAAAAAAATTAGGCGGCGTGGTCAATGTAGAAGAAACACGTTTGATACGATTAGGCGTCAAAATTGGTGATTTGCCAATTGCTGAGCTTGTCTTTGCCTGGGCAAATTCAGATCGCGTTCCACTTGTCCTGAGCATGACTGACTTTTTCCTCAAATTCAACGTATGCTTCTTTCGATCGCAGAGTTATTTTGAAGTTCTGCCAAAATCCGGCATGTAGTATCTACTTCAGGAGCAACATTCACTCATGTCCTTTCACGTCCTCATTCCTGACTCCGTTCATCCTTCGGCGCTTGAAGTCCTGCAAGGGCTGGATGGCATTCGTGTCACCGCGCCGGGGCAGATGACGCGCGCAGAAACGGCGGCTGCCTTGCCAGACGCCGACGCGCTCATCATCCGCAGCGCCACCAAAGTCGATGCCGATCTGCTGCAATCTGCCGTTACATTGCGTGCGATTGCCCGCGCTGGCGTCGGCGTTGATAATGTCGATGTCAAGACGGCGAGCAGCAAAGACATTGTGGTCATGAACACGCCCGATGGCAACACCATCGCCACCGCCGAAGAGACGTTCGCGCTGATGCTGGCGCTGGCGCGGCATATCCCGCAGGCACACGGCTCAATGCGCGAAGGTAAGTGGGATCGCAAGTCGTATATGGGCGTCGAACTGCACGGCAAGACGCTTGGCGTCGTCGGCTTCGGGCGCATCGGGCGCGCAGTCGCCAAACGCGCGCAAGCGTTCGAGATGACCGTTATCGCCTATGATCCGTATATCCCGTCGGATTACGCCGCCGACCTGGGCGTTGAGCTGGTCAGCCTGGACGACATCTACCGCCGTTCCGACTTCATCACGCTTCATACGGTACTGAACGACGAAACGCGCGAGATGATCAATGCTGCGAACATCAGCAAGATGAAGATAGGCGTGCGCATTGTCAACGCGGCGCGCGGCGCGCTCATCAACGAGGCAGACCTTGCCGAAGCGATCAAGAGCAAGCGCGTGGCGGGCGCAGCGCTGGATGTCTACAGCACAGAACCGCCTCCCCCTGATCATCCGCTGATCGGGCTGCCGGGCGTCATTCATACGCCACATCTTGCCGCCAGCACAGAAGAGGCACAGGTAGCAGTGGCGATTGAAGCCGCGCACTTGATCGCCAACGGCTTGCTCAAGGGCGAGTGGCGCAACGTCGTCAATCCTGAGGTTCTGAGTAAGTGATAACAAGCTGGAGGCGTCTATAATAGAGTTTATGGACGTTTCTAGATAAAGAGTTTCACAATGCCCGAACCGATCACTTTGACCGATAGCAATCTCGATACCGTCTTGAACGGCAGCAAGCCTGCGCTGATTCTGTTTACCAATGGCGACGGACTGCGCGGCGATTTCAAGGTCAGTTTCAACAAGACCGCCGCCGAACAGCGCGGTTACGTCTTCGCCACCCTCGACCCGACGAAGAACCCGGATGCAGCCGCCAAATTCGGCGTGGGTGAAAAGCCTGTGCTGGTGGCGTGGTACTGCGGTGAAGAAGTCGCGCGCCGCCCCAAGCCTTGGGGAACCGACCTGCAGCTGGCTATCGAAGTACTGGAGACTGCCGTGAAGAATAACCCGTCCGAGTTATCTGAGATGATGATGGATGATCTGCAAGAGACAGCGCCGATGCCCACGCCTGTTCTCGACAAGCCGATGAACGTGACTGACTCAAACTTTGAGCGCGAAGTGCTGGATGCCAGCGCGGACATCCCGGTGCTGGTCGACTTCTGGGCGGCGTGGTGCGGTCCATGCCGCATGGTCGCGCCGATTCTCGACAAGTTGGCGAAGGAATTTGCGGGCAAGATCAAGATTGCCAAGGTGGATACCGATGCCAACCCACGCCTGTCACAGACCTTCCGTATCCAAAGCATCCCGAACCTGATGATCGTCAAGAACCGAACGATTGTTTTTAACCAGCCGGGCGCGCTGCCAGAACCCGTACTGCGCGATCTGGTCAATCAGGCAATTACGCTGCAAGTTCCGCCGCCGCAGAAATAGGTATCGGGTATTGGCAATTGGGTATTGGCTGTTCTTAGGGCAACGGCTTGGTTTACCAAAAACCCAATACCCAAAAGCTAAAAGCCAGGAATGAACCCCCTTCACCTGATCACCCGCGCGCATCTGTCGTGGTTCGATAGTGGACACGAAGATGCGCGCTATCTTGAGCGCTGGCGCGATGTACCATTGGCGTATCAGCATGGGCAGGATGTCACAGGCTGGGCGCGGCACGAGTATCGCGCTGCACTCGGCAGTGCTGGCGCAGAGCGCTTTCAACGCGCGGCGGATGCGCTGCTGCGTTACCAGTTCTACCCGCGCGATGTCATGCGCCACACTAGCGATTTCGGCATCGCAGGACGCAGGCTGCAAGTCGGCGACCGCATCCTCCAGCGTATTCCGGTGATTACACTGCTGGGGCTGCCAGGCGTGGACGTGATGACGATGAACGAAATCGTCGAAGTCGTGGATAAGCCTCGCTGTGCAGGCTTCACCTACATTACCACGCAGGCGCACAGCGAAGAAGGCGAATGGAGCGCGCGGCTTGAATGGGATAGCGACGATGCGTTATGGTTGACGATGCGCGCCATTTCGCGTCCTGCTCCGCGTGAGCCGCGCCTGATCCACCCGCTGATGCGCTACATGCAGAAGCGGTCACATCGGCGTGGCATTGAGCATTTTAGAGCGCACACTCCGGTATGATGTACTCTATCTCTACCGCCCTGCGCCAGGCACGCGAGCGGCTTGCGCCCACATCCGAAAGCGCCACGACAGACGCCCAAGTTTTGCTCTGCGACATGTTGGGTGTTGATCGCGCTTACCTGTTCACCCATCCCGAAACACCCCTGATTGACGCAACTGCGACTGCATACGCCGCACTGGTGGAACGCTGTGCAGCTGGCGAGCCGCTGCCGTATGTGCGCGGCAAGCAGGCATGGTATGATCGCGAATTTGTCGTCTCGCCAGCCGTCCTCATCCCGCGCCCGGAAACCGAGCTGCTGTTGGGGCAAGCGTTGGCATGGTCTGAAGCGCGCACGTCCGGGCTTGCCATTGATGTCGGCACGGGCAGTGGCATACTCGCCGTCACCTTCGCCGCACATCGTCCGGCATGGGAGGTGATCGCGCTCGACGCCAGCCCCGCCGCGCTCGCCATCGCCCGGCGAAACGCC
>Ga0224723_1000512_pt1 | contig 26451 bp, 25 predicted proteins | sample Balambano_FR2_Me_FD_161647 | JGI IMG/M metagenome (GOLD analysis project Ga0224723, IMG submission 161647) | Freshwater sediment microbial communities from Lake Towuti, South Sulawesi, Indonesia - Balambano_FR2_MetaG | ecosystem: Environmental > Aquatic > Freshwater > Lake > Sediment | place... | reverse complement strand
GAGCGCCTTGCAACCCCACCACTAACCTCAACTACGGTCACAACAAGTGATCTCCTGGGCGATCTCGAACTCGTCAACAGTTTTCAAGAGCAAGTGTAAAAGACTTTGCGCGGAGCCAGCTAACGACTCGCTTGAGCGGCAGCAGATCGACCCCAACAATAGACGAAAAGACTCTCAACTGTCCGCTCCAATCGGGTTGTTGTACCGCGTTAACTGCGTGTGCAAAATCCTCCAACTACTGTAAATCCTGTTCAAACGCAAGTTCAGGGCTATTCCTTTTAGCTATCGTTAAAGGTTGGAACGACGGCGAACTAACAACGAAGAGCGATTTGCGTTCTGAAGAATTTGCTTAACATCAATGGTGGTTAGTTTTCCCTCTCGCTTAACAATTTGTCCATCAACCATCACCAGTTCTATGTTCGAGGGTTGTGTTGCTTCAACTAGCAAGTGCAGGGGATTAGTAAAGCCACTCATGTTCAGACTATTGGTGGAAACCATGATTAAGTCGGCGCGTTTGCCAGGGGTCAGCGATCCAACTCGATCGCTAATTCCCAGGATTTCTGCGCCATTCATTGTTGCGAGTTCTAGAATTCGACGGGGTGGCAACGCAAACTCGCTTTCAGCTTGAGCATTTGCGGTAGCTTGCAGAGTTTTCATGAGCACGAACATATCTGCATTTCCTGCTAGTACTGTCGTATCCACTCCGACACCAACACGCACTCCAGCCGCAAGCAACTCCCTAATTTTGGGAAAGCCACCTGTCCTCATCTCGGTCAGTGGGGTCAGCGTTACAGAAGTATGATGCTTTGCTAACTGTTCAATTTCATAATGAGTTGCTGCGGTTGCATGAATCACGTTTACGTCACTGCCTAGCAATCCAGCTTTTGCCATCACCTCAATTTCTCCGACCTCGCTAGGAGATGAACTAGCATGAACTGTGATTGGGAGTTGTAGTTCCCGCGCAACTTCCCAGTCGTGACGATATTGCTTGTAGACAGAGATTTCGCGAGGCGCAAATCCTAATGACAGCAGGCGGTTTTGATGATTCCAACTGCGCTGTAATTGCCTAATGTTGCTAAATGGAGTCGCTTCTTCAGGAGATTGATCTTTGTAGTAGCCGTAAGAAAAACGAGCGCGAATCCCCGCATCGAATAGAGCCTCCACTCCTGCTTGAGCATACTCTAGTGTCCGAATATTGTGATTGAAGTCATGAACTGTCGTAATTCCTGAGAACAATGCTTCAGCCGTAGCAAGTCGCGTCGCATGATACACATCTTCTGGGGTGTATCCCTTACCTAGTCTCTCAGAAAGAGGGAAATATCCCTGCTCCTCGGTATCGCCAGATCTACTGCGAAATAGAGCCGTCCACAAATGCCAGTGGGTATCAATCAAACCAGGAAGCACGATCGTGTTTTGACCATTGATGATTTGTGCATTTGGGGCAGTTAATTGAGTACCAACAGCGACAATTTCACCTTGTCGCACATGAACATCGCCCTTTTCTAAATCTCCAATTGTGTTATCCATCGTCATCACGTAAGCATTACGAATGACAAATTCGGGACGATTGGATGCGATTGCTGTTGAGTAATTTTTTGGAGAAGCAAACACTTTGGTTGAATCAACTCCGCTGAGTGCGATCGCGCCTGATAAAAAAGTCCGTCTTTTCATTTTGTTTATCAGTGTTTGATTGTGCCAAACCTCTTCGTCGCGATCTCCTCTCGATCAGCTAATTCGCAAATCGTCTCTTATCCGCGCCCTCACCAATATTGTAAGCGGTACAACGACTCAAGTCAGCGGCGGTAGATAACCTTGAACTCAGTACTAGTGGCTTTCATTCGTCCGCTGCATTTGAATTGTTAGACCTGCTCAACCCTAACTTACGGCGCATTTCTGCGCTAGAGATCCCACCTTCAGAACGCCGCCGCGCTCGTGATTGCTCAATCAACTCAATGAACTTTGGATTGGTACTTAGCGAGATAGTCTCCATGTCAACGTTTTCAAGCGTGACTAATGCTGCAATGGGCTGACCGTTGCTGGTAATAATAACTGGCTCCTCAGTTAGAGCTGAAGCGTATTTAGCTAGTGTTTCGTTCGCCTCTGCAATCTCAACAATCTTCATAGCTCGTAAACCTCTCCTGCAATGCGGACTTGATTGCGCTCCTTGACCCCGACAGCGTTGATATACACAACTGCTTCAGGTTCTTCCTCTACATCATAGTAGACGCGCAAATCGCCGATGCGAAGTTCCCAGGGAGCGAGTGGATTGGGACGCATAGGTTTACGATTTTTTGTCTCAAGTGTGGGTTGATACGCCAGTTGCTCATCAATAGCATCCAGAACGATTGCCTGCTGTCGAGCAGTCAAAAATCGCAAATGAGCCTCCGATTCACGGGAGTATTCTATGCGGTAAGTCAACTTATCAAGCTTACGGTTATTGACAAGAAGAGTTTAGCTTGAAGTGAGTGAACAAAAAAGGGGATTGTATATCCTCATTTAATTGTATATCCTCATTTATTACTGTCCAGATTGTCTTTGTAATTGCAGTTGCATTAACTGTAATTCATACTCAGATGCAAGTTTACACTGAAAAGCTTGCATACCAGCGTATCCTGCGTTGGGTGCCCCAGTTTCCTGAATACTCTGATGCAGTTTCTGTGTGTACTCATCACAGAGCTTTTGGGCAGAGTCTAGCTGGCTCCTTAAATAACGCTCCTGTTGAGAGTAATCTATACTCGTTTGAGGCTGGGACGGTTGGTAAATCGGTGGTTGATACGATGGTTGAACAACCTCGTTGTCTCCACAGGCTACCAGGCTAGATGTGAGTGCAAGAGAAATGGACGGTAATATCCACCGAACAACATTGAAGCGCGACATAAGAAGGCTCCTTTGAAGAGGTAAGCGAGACATGGACTGCGGTCTAACGACCAAGTTGAGCCGCCGCAGATAAACTCTGACACTCACAGATAGCCTTTTGGCGGTCGGCTCCAACGACTTGTTAGCTGGCTTATCCTTTCAGGCTCCTTGATTGGGAGTCTCGCTCATCTTATCAAAATAGGTCAGGGTTGCTTTTGCCCACACGCTATCTTCGAGGTAATGCTTGGCGACTTCACCCATTGTGGCTTTAATGGCTTGGGCGTGGCGCTCCGGATTGAGGATCTGTTGGCGGAGGGTGATGAGCTTACTGGTTGGGGATTGCTTGATTTCAGTGAATTCGGCATCAATGATGGGTAAGGCTTCGGCTTCGGTGATGATTTGGGGATGTTGAGTCTGAAGTTGGGTCAGGAGGGCTTGCAGGTCAGCAACAGCCCCTTGCACTTTGGGGTTAGTGGTGTAGCTATTTTGGATACCGATAACGTTACCAGCGTTATGCTCAATAATTTGGCCGGATTGGGTGTGGATGGTGTATTTGGAGGATTCAGGCATGGCTTTTGCTTGTAGTCAAGTAGTTTCTGTATCGGCTTGGAATTTTTCGATAATGGTGCAAATTTCGTCTGCGGTTACATCGTCTTGGTCAGATTTGGCGTAGAGGTAGAGGAGGACGACGGTGGTTGGAGTCGGGCTTTGGTAGATGACGCGATAGCCACTACTTTTGCCTTTGCGAATGTCGCTGTTTTTGATACGGACTTTGTAGACAATGTAATCAGTAAAGCCAGGGATGCGATCGCCCGGAAGATCGCCATTTTGTAGTTGCTCGATCAGGGGTTGCAGGTCGGCTTCGATGTTGCGATAGCGTTTTTTAAGATAGCGGGCTTCCCGTTTGAATGCGTCGGCAATGAAAACCTGGATAGATGGAGATTCAGTCATTACTGTCGTCGTTCCATAGGTTTTCTATGGGGCTGATGCGTCCAGCTTTAACATCGACGAGGGCACGGTAGAGACCATCCAAGACTTCGGCTTTGGGGGTGTCGTCGCGATCAGTTGCAGCAATTTGCTGAAGGGATTGGATGATGAAGGTTTCCAGGGGAAGGTTGAGTTGAGCCGCCAACTGGGAGAGTTGCTGTTCAAGTTCGGGAGGAATTTGGATAGTTATCATGATTAATCTCCTGATTGATTACTGTTGGGAAGTTGTTTGCCAATGACATTGCCATGATTATGTTCAATGACTTGAAAGACTTCGGTGTTGACTTCGTAACGATGGGTTACAGTGGTTCCTCCGGTCGCTTGCCCAACCATTGCCCCCTGTTCGCACTTTTGCATTTTTAATTTTTCATTTTGAATTGCTTGTGCCTCTTGCCAAATTTCGTAGTTATAGAACTTACAGTGGTTTTGAATGGCGGCGATTGTGGAAAGTGCAAGCAAATACCGTCCGCCTTGGAGTTGCATCTGCCAAAGTTGTGACAAAGCTTTTGGACTGCCTAATTTCACTAATGAATAAGCTGCACCACGAGAATCAAAAAAAGGGAAATCTTCAAAGTTCTTAAGCAACTCTGGAATTGCTGCTTCATTACTCAGTTTTCCTAGTGCCATGGCTGCTGTTCTACGTACAAAAGAGTCTGGGTCTTGCAAGGCTTTGAGCAATCCTTCAACCACAGCCTCACTGTTAGCCTCTTCCAACGCATAAACGACCTGTTGACGAACCTCTACGCTTGGATCTTCTAAAGTTTTAAGTAACATCGGAATTACTACTGTGCTACTTAGTTTCCCAAGTATTCTGACTGCTTCTTTACGAACGTTGGGATTGAGATGCTCTAAAGCTTTAACCAATCCTGGAATAGCCGTTTCTCTTGATTGTTCCAATACTACAATTGCTTTATTGCGAATATCAGAGTCCCAGTATTCTAATGCTTTAAGTACTTCCGGAATTGCTGCATCACTACCTAGTTGCCCCAATACGCTGGCTACTATCCAACGAACATTAAGACATGGGTCTTCTAATAGCTTAAGTAGTTCTGGAATTGCTGCTCTGTAACCCAATCGCCCTAGTAGTATAGCTGCATCACATCGGATATAAGCGTCTGGGTCTTGCAATGCCTTCAGTACCTCTGGAATGACTATTTCACTACCAAGTTGTCCTATTGCACAAACTGCTCTCCAACGAACACTGGGATCTGAGTCTTGTAAAACTCCTAATAGTTCTGAGGTTTCTGTTTTACCGCCCAATCTCTCTAATGCTTCAACTGCTTTCCAACGAACAATAGGATCTGAGTCTTGCAAAACTTTTAATAGTTCTGGAATTGCGGCTTTGTTGCCTAGTTGCCATAGTGCTCTAACTGCCTCTCGACGAACACCAGCATCACGACTTTTCAAAGATTTGATCAACTCTAAGATCACCGCTTCAGAATTAATTTGTCTCAACACAGTAACTGCTCTTGAGCTAATTCTGATTTCATTTTTCTGGAAATCTCTAAGCAATTCTGGAATTGCGGCTTCGCTACCTGGATACCCTAATACTATAGCTGCTCTCCGGCGAACTTCGGAATATTCATGTTTTACTGCTTCCAGTAATCCTGGAATTGCGGCTTCACTACCCAAATTTATTAGTGCCTCAACTGCACTATCACGAACTTGAGGGTCTGAGTCTTCCAATGTCTTAAGTAATCCTGGAATTGCCGCTTCACACTTTAATTTTCCCAACGCTTCGACTGCGCTACTGCGAACATTTGGATTTGCATCCTCTGATAATTGAAGCAACTTTGAAACAGTTGCTTCAATTCCAAGTTCTCCTAAAGCATGAATAATCTTACAACGAACAGCAGAGTTTGAGTTTTCTAATTCTTGAAGAAATATCGAGACGACATATTTAGAACGAGTTTCTACTAGTAGTCTTATCTTAAGTGATGGAAATACTGCTAACTTATTAATCCAACCAATAGTTTCTGCTTGCAAGGCTGACTTTACTTTACCAGCCAGTTTTGCTCCTAACATCAAATCTACATTCAGAGCTAGTCTTACTATGCATAGCGCCTGTGCTTCTTGCTCCACAAGTGACAGCATTGAAGCGATCGGCTCCGTCCACTTCAAGTAGTTGAGGTAGTCCCGTTGCAGTTGCTCATCGCTGAGGTAAGGCAGGCGGTTCAGTAGAGCCTCTGCCGCATAATATTCCTGGAGGAGTTGATGGTGAAACTCCAGTTGATTCTGGCTTGTGGGTTGAATTAGATGATGTTTCAGTAAATCTTCCAACCATTCCTTTGCCCGTTGTTCTGGATATTCCACTTTGCCATGCAAAAATTCTGACAGCATGCGTTCTGCTTCCGATCGAGTGATAACTACCCGCAGTTCCGTCGATCCTTCTGCTTGCATCATGGTGAACGTCAAATATTGCAGTAAGTCCGACTGCCAGTGGCGAAAGCCCTCTGAAACAGGCATATCCTGCTTCAAATTGTTATATTCTCTGGCAAACCACTGGAAAAGCATTCCCAAGCTAGAGGGTATTTGGTGCATTCCCTGGAACACTTCACATAACATCCACAGCAGTAGGGGCGTTTGTCCCACCTCCCGCAGTCGCCCCTGTAACTGCCGTAACATCAGTTCCCCCTGCTCTGGCAAATACATCTGCACAAACTGCTGCATTTGCGGTTCCGTCAACGGCTGCATCTCCAGCTTTTTCTCAATTCCCAGATCCCCACTGATTGCTGCATCTCGCGTCGTGAATATCATTGGCGTTTGAGGGTAGTCCTGGCGAAATCGCGCCACGACTCGTCGGGCTGTTTCAGAAGGCAACTCATTGACACCATCAATCAGTAAGAATAATCGCCCCTCTACCAAGGCAGTTTTGAGGGTATCTTCCTCTAGATCTAGATCATGACTTCGCAGAAATGCCCCAATCCGCTCCAGTACCGAGGGACGATCGATATCTAAGTATCTCAATTCCACCAATACTACAATTTTGGCAGACGAATCTGTTAGAGCTTGCCTTGCTTCCTCCACCAGCAATTGCAACAGCGCTGTCGATTTCCCTGATCCGGGTCGCCCCATCAGCAATACATGTTCTGGTGCATGCCTGCGAATAGCTTCTAAAACAGGCAAACATTCCCTCTTTTCTAGTATTTCTACTTTTGGGGTATTCTCTGTTTGCCTCGATTGGATCAGCCACCGAGTCCCATGACTAGAAAAAGACAGAGGAAGACGATCTAAAACAGGCAACTGTTCCACTTTTTCTTGCTGCTCTGGATTTCGATCATCCTCTGATTGTCTAGATTGCATTAACCGCACCATTAGCTCAATGTCCAGCACAGTTGCCTTTTGTTCTTTGAGCTTGCTGGTCGCATCCGTTGGTGTATAGAACCCCCACTTTTGCTGGTACTTTTCGTTGGCGATCAGCGATCGTAGGTAGGGCTGAAAGTCAATTCTAGATTGGGTCGTAATTAAATTTACCCAGCGGCGGTTGTCCGAGGGATAGGCTGCGCCAACGCTCCTATGAAACGCTTGCTGAAGCGATCGCAATTCGGGAAACTGTTCCAAAATCACACGGGTCGGAATCGCACCACCGCCCAGATCAAAATCAGCGGCACGGGTTGCCTTGACCATGCCGCAAACCTTGCCTGTTTTGAGATTCAGCAATGCGGCACCGCTAATCCCTTTTTCAATTTGTGCGCCTTGAAGTTTGAGTAAGGGTGGCGTATCCCCTGTCAACCCTTCATTAACTGGATGCAGGGGCGGCATTGGTGTAAGACTCTAAATAGCCGTAGCTATAAAGCGCTTGATCGATGGCGACTGGCTCCTCATCTAACAGCACGCAGGGATGATCAGGCAACGGCTCAGATAATTCAACGAGAGCCAGGTCAAGCGTTTTACCATCGTCGGCTTTCGCCTTTACAATAGACGACAGAGGCTCTTGTCGTACTGAATAAAAAACAGTGACCTGCAAATCAGCCGATTTTCGCACCACATGGGCGCAGGTGAGAATTAACCCTGGAGCCACAAAAAAGCCCGTCCCCCAACCATCAGGGACGGTGATCTTGACTGTACACTGTTGCAGCAGATCCTCTAATGGGGTCAAGGCTTACTCCTTTGTCTGTGCTTGTACACTGTTGCAGCAGATCCTCTAACGGGGTCAAGGCTTACTCCTTTGTCTGTGCTTCCCACTCCAGTGTAATCTCTAAATTTCATTTGCCCGAACCCTTTACAGTTACTGCCGTCAGTTGCCCAGACTCGATCGTCAGTTCTATGCCAAACTTCACCATCGCCCTCTTGGGTTTTACCTTCTGGATCGGAGCAGCAATCATCTGCACCACTACCTCGATCGCATTGGCAATGGGTTGAAACTGTTTCACATCAAATCCAACGTCTTCCCGCCTTGTACCGGCAACTTCAACTTTAACGATTGCCCCTTTTGAGAGGTGAACTGGAACGGTATCACTGCGAGATTCTGCAAAAGCCATTAATGATGCATTTCCTGGGCTGAATGAATAGCTTAGACGAACACCGTATTGATCCTAACCCATCGCCGCGATCGCCCTTCTACAAGCCCCCTTGGGCAATCCCTTTTTAAACGTTTTTGCACTAACCGATAACCTTCAAGGATAAGTGCAAGGACTCAATGCGGAGCCAGCTAACGACTCAAATCAGCGGCGGCAAACAACCTCGAACTCAGCACCAAATGCTCTCAACCGTCCGCTGCATTCGGATTGTTAGCCTGCTGGTTGTTGCGACTTCTTGCTGCTTTTAGTTTCTGCCGAATTGCATCTTGCACCTTTTCATCAAAATCAGGGTCATCAGGACTAGCAATGATCCTGCGTGGACGTTGGTTGATTCTATCTAAATATGCTTGAAAAGCAGCTTGATCCCCACGATGCTTGAGAAAGTACTGCTTCAATTCAGCATCAGACATTGCATCATAATTAGTCCGGCTCATCAGATAACTCTCCGTTAGGCAGAATTTGAAACTCAAGCTCTTCGTCATATCCAGCAAGAACATACACATTTCGAGTTCGCGTATCAACGCAAATTAAATGTATAGGTTGAAGCATCGTAAAAGTCAGTTGATAGCCAATACGATACAAGCTTGCTAGTTGAGCAACCGTGGGCATTTTAGGTAGTTACATCACACCATCTGCTGCTCATTGTAGCAATTGTTTTAGTTACCTCATGATTGAGATTCTATTCAAGACAAGTTTGCTGTCAGTTCGCTGAATACCTGAGTAACTTTGCAGTACTGTCTTAACCCCAAAACAGATGAGCCAGGTAGCATAGTCACTCTGTCTTAGAATCCCGGATGCCAAACAAGTAACCAGCGGTAGCTCCGAGAATCCCCATCGCTGCCGTCAACGAACTGCCATCCTTGAGCGCGAGCAAGTCCGCGAAAGTGGCGACCATGACAATGCCGACGGCTCGGAGGTTAAATGGCCCAAATCCACCCTACATCCTGTAGAAGACACCGACCAGCGTTACGAGTCCAAACACTGCAATAATCCAAACGATGTGGTCATTCATGGTGATGTGCGGAGCCGTCCAACGGCTCAAATCAGCGGCGGCAGACGACCTCGAAATCAGCACCAGCGACTTTCGTCCGTCCGCTGCATTTGAATTGTTAGCCCTCTGCAAGCACTTCATCGCTCAATGCGCTCAAGTTCCTCACGAACAACTCTGCGTAGGGTTTCTTCCAAAGGCTCACGACTGTGCTGAATGTACTGGTGCAATGCCTCATTAATTAAGGTTTGGTAGTTCCCTCCACCTGCTAAATGAACTTGCTCACGAAACCACGCCAGAATCTCGTCATCTAACCGGATTGTGATGCGAGTTTTTCCAGGTAGTATTGGATCGACCGCCCCTCGTTTACCCTGACTAAAATCATATTCAGCTTCCATAATTATCCTTCCTCATACTGTTGTCGTTCTTGCCGAGTTGCTTTGCGGGCAGAAATGATTCGAGTCTCTTCGTTCCGTATTGTGTAAACAACCACCAAAACCCTGCCAAAAGCATCGACACCGATTGTGACAAACCGTTCCTCATCAAATCGTTCATCTGAAATGGTAATTGCCAGATCGTCTGAGAAAACTGATACCGAATCAGCAAAGTCAATACCGTGCTTGCGAAGATTGGTTGCTGCCTTATCTCTATTCCACTGGTAAGCCATCTCAATTATAGTATGCACACCTGTACATACTACCAAGAACCAAGCTCTATCTCATTTGTTTACTCTAAATTAACCAAACTACTGCTCTACATTGCTTTCAGGTAATTTGGTTTTGACACTAATAGATAAGCTCCATCCACAGTCTCAACCGAGGACTTGAGGACTAACAACTTATTGTACTGAAATTTTCCGCATAACCCCCTACTTCAGATTGTTATCCCCGAAAATTTCTGGATAAAGTGCTTTCGAGCATATTACCCTGAAGTTTTCCGTATAGTTTCAGAATTTAGTGACGGGATTTATTGGTGATATTTGTTACATGAACAAACGGTAACTGTCACGAACGATGAATCCTTCTTCCAAGCTTTTCGATCGCATCCAGATGTGTTGTGTTGAAGACATCATTCCTACCAAACAGAAAAAGTGTAAATATCCAAATGCTGGATGGGAGACGACGATGATTTATACTTACGTGTTGAAGTGAGGGGGTGGGGTTTATGAGGAAGTTCTAAAAACCTAGCCAACCCCGCACTTGTTCACATATTGCTGAAGTGAGTAGAAGAACGAAAAGTGAGTTTTTCACTTTCAGATTCACTGTAAGCTACGAGCGATCGCCACCAACTCTTCCTGTCTCATTGCATTTGGTGTAACCACCTGAAACAATATGTTTCTCTCGCGCCATTGGATTTGGCGGAAATTAGTGTCATCAAGCTATCTCATTCCCTGTATACTGCCATTCGGTGAGATGATTTCTGACCAGGTCCCTTCAACATATTCACCTACGACGTTGCCGATTTGGATTGGTTCGGTCGTGGCGCTAGCACCAACTGGGCTGCCACCTGCAAGCGCTGGATCATCATCAAACACAGGTTCTTTTGACCACATAATTGAAATTTGACTCTCCCCTTCATTAGAACTAGAGGGCGCTAAGGTAATCGGCCCAACGATAGGAATCGCACTGGTTAGGCGTTGTTGAGTCACAATGAAGCGAGCGTCGGTTTGAGCATTTCTGTAGTTCAATGCAACAATTTCAGCGAAGGGTGATACAACCTCTTTCAGCTCAAAACCATCTGGAATGAAGGTCGGCTCTTTCAGCTCAAAGCTTCGCTCAGCTTCCATTTCAGCCACAGTTGCAGTTTGTCTCATTTCAGCCTGTAGTGCAGCAATCTCTGCTTCGGTCAACTGGCGGGGTTGTTGCCCTAGCGAATCTGGTTGACCCACCTGATCGCTTCTTGTTCGTTGAAGAACCTGGATAAACTCTAGTGCCAGAATTCGCAAAGACGGAGTGGAAATGGTGATAACTGATGTAATTACCACAAGTGCCAGAGCAGCCAGGGAAATGTGTTGAACAGTACGAAGTGAGTAAGTTAATCTCATGGTTTGGTTTCCTCGCTGGGATGGAGAGGGTGAGTTTTGGCAAGATTGAGTCGTAGGCAAAGGCTCAGAGGTTTGTCGTTGCAGTAGTTCTGTCTCTAAGCTGGCAGCAAAGTTAGGATCAGGGTGAATTTCTTTGATGTGGGCTACTAGCTTGTTCACCAGATCTACCTTTGATGTGAGCAAGTCTTTGGGGATGGGCTGCGATCGCCCCTGCTGATATGAAGTGAGAACAATATCTAACGCTTCAGCCTGTTGATTTTTGTCTGGGTGATGGTGATTAAAACTCATGATGACTCTCCTGTGGTGGGAGATAAATAGGTTCGCAAATCGGCCTGGGCAATTTGCTGAAGAAATAACTGGCGATCGAGTATCTCTTCCGCACTTGCGGTTGAGTGGGCAATGTGTTCTGCCATCTCCAGCGGCAAAGTAGGCCGCTTACGCCGAAAGTGATCGGCTGCTTTGCGTCTGGCAATAGACATTAACCAGGCCGCAAACTTATTTTGATGACGATAGTGAGTTAGCGACTCTTGTGCTGCTAGAAACGTTTGAGCAGTCAGATCTTGTGCATCATGGGCGTTGCCAACTCTGGCCATTTGATAACGATAAACAGGAGTGAGATACCGACGGTAAAGTTCTGCGAACGCCGTTGGGTTGTGCTGCGCTGCTTCAACTAATACCTCGTCTGGTGTTGTGGCGGTCACTTCCAGATGTGGCGCTATTCCTTCGTGTGAGGATAACCCTCCAGGAGAGCTTGATTGTGTTTCATCTAGGTTTTCCTGTGCGTGTATCAAGGTGTCTTGCACATCTCTATTGATCTATCGCTCCAGGAGCCTGATCTGTAACAGGGAATTTTGACTTGTTACAACAGTAAGGATGACAAATGAGGGATGAGGGATGAGGGACGGGTTTTGGGGCATCTCTATATAGACTGCAACCCTCAACCAGGTACATACAGGGAACTTTGGCGTTGCTGAATGCAGGGATGATTTGCCTATTCTGGTGTTCCTGTAGGGGCGAACGGCCGTTCGCCCCTATGAAAATTCATCCCTTCAATCAGCAACGCCGAACTTTATCCCTTAATTGATGATTCTTTAATTGACGCGAACGAGACGAATCTCAGTCCGTTGATTGCGTACATCTGCCGCAGCAATGCCAGGTAGCGGTTCGCTGAACCCTTTGCCTTCTGCCACAATGTTATGCTGCACGCCCTGATTCCGCAGATAATTGACTACCACCTGTGCCCGCTGCTGGCTCAAGGCTTGGTTAAAGTTAGCAGTTCCGGTTTGAGAGGTGTGCCCAATCACCCGCACTGCCACCGTTTGTGTATTAAACTCCTGGATTTCCTGCGCCAGTTGGTTCAGGGTTTGCTGCCCCGTAGCGGTCAACTGAGCCGAGCCAACACCAAAGCCAACATCTCCCTGAACTTCTAGATTTCCAATATCTGGAGCAGTTTGAATTTGGCTGTTTTCCAGAGTAGTACCTACTCTCACGGCGCTCTCTTGACCTGCCAGTCGATCTGCCAATTCTGGGTCATCTGCTCGCACTAATTCAATTAAATCTTGCGTATTGCTAGCTGCTCTAGTGATAAATTCTGAACTGAACAGGGCAGTAGGATTTTGGGGTACCTGTTCCAGCCGTCCTGCCAATGTCAGCACTGCGGCTGTAGAACCAATGCGACGCTCTAAGGTGCCATCGTTGAACCAGGACTGAGCCTCAGTAGCTGTGAAAAATTCAATGCCCTGAAGTACAGAGGCGGCATCAGCAGTCGATAACTCGCCGTCTTCAGCAATTTGAGCTTGCAGTTGAGTCGAATTGCGTACATTTACGTCAATGCGACGATAGTACGCTTCCAGCAGTTCTGAGATCAGCATCGGTTGGGATTGAATCAACCGCTCTGACGCAACTAAAACATCGACGATCGCCCCTGGTGCATCCTGACTCGACAAAACAACGGTGTAACCTTGCTGCCGCGCCTGGGTCACATAAGGTTCCCAAATGACAGCAACCGCCACATCAACATCGGATGAACCCGGTGGCGCTTGCATCAGTTCCCAGGCTTCAGAGGCATCGGCAACGCGGATAACTTCAAAATCTGACAAGCTAAATGCTTCAAATTTGGTATCCAGCACCAATGACAGATATTCACTTGGAGTATCGCCTGCAAACGCAATTCCCAACCGCTTACCCTGCGATCGCGCCTGCTGTACGAGTTTGTTCAAATCCAGCAATGATTTTAAGTTGGAATATTGTTTCGTATTCAGGACAACTGCATCCGCACCGACAGTACGATCGATTAATCCTACGATTTGTCCCTGAGGTTGTTGCTGGAGAAATTGATCTAGGGTAGTCAGGATTAAATCTGCCTCACCCTGGCTCAATCGCTCAGCCCGCGCTGCCTGGTCAAATTCATCCTCATAATTCAGCGTTAAGCCGACTTCTTTCAAAGCATCTTGAAAGGGTCCGTGCCGAAAAGTACTGTAGCCGCTGAAAGTATCTCCTAGGATGGTCAATTGCGCTGAATCGAGGTTCGAGATCCAACGGTCCTCACCCGCTGAATTGGATCGTCCCGCCAAACCGGGTATCAGTTCTGGTGAAAGTCGGATCAGGAGGCTGATGCCACCTACAATCAAACCGATTGTGATCAGGAAAGTCAGAATTAAAGTCGGATCAACACGCTTGCTCATTAACAGCCAACAGTATTGTAGATTACAGAGTGTTTAGACTGAATTAAAGATGACCCTGTAAGCGAGAATAGCTCAAGGCTATTGCAAAGCTGCTGCTTAACTAAGCATTCCTACAAGTTAAACTATTCAGCTTTTGATAGAACGACTTTATCATTTCATTGCAATTAAAACCTGACTTTATGGCACCTGCCAACTTTCAGAATGTGCGGCTGAAAGCGATCGCCATCCTACTTTCTCTAACTAAAGAGAATTGATATAGCGGTAAGGATGAAGGATGAAGTCAAACCTTGCTGGTCAAAGCTTTGCCATTTTCCACATTTTACCAAGCTTCGTACTGCCATAACACCTTTTCTAACCCGTTACTGAGGTCGAGCTCGGTAATTTGAATCAAAAAGCTCCAGATTCCTTAGAGGGAAGGAAAGCTGGAGCTTTTATAGCGGTAGCCATATCGATTAGGACATTTTGGTGGCGCGGCGGAGCCGCGCCACCAAAATGTCCGTGTCCTAACCTGGCTGACTACGGCTATATAAAACGGTTCCTGAGCAAGAGCTTGAGAACCAGACGTAAACTTGGTGATTACCGTTTTAGGTGATTACCGTCGGCTTGTCCATGCCTGTGTGGGCGCGGATTTGGGCTAGCTCATCGGCGATCGCAATCAACTCCGCTAATGCATCTTGAGCGTCCAGATCTTGCTTAGCGGGATCAGGTTCATAACTCTCCAGATAAACCCTCAGCGTCGCACCTTGAGTGCCTGTGCCAGAGAGCCGGAAGACGATGCGTGAGCCATCGGTGAAGCCAACTCGAAGTCCCTGCTTCTGACTGACGCTGCCGTCTACGGGGTCGGTGTAGCTAAAGTCATCGGCGTATTCGACGGTGTAAGCGCCAAACTGCTTGCCTTTGAGCGTGGAAGTGGCGGCGCGGAGGTTTTCCATTAGGGTTTTGGCGCGATCGCTATCTACCCCTTCATAATCATGGCGAGAATAGTAGTTGCGTCCATAGGTGCGCCAGTGTTCCTGCACGATTTCTTCGACCGACTGCTGCCTTGCCGCCAAGATATTCAGCCAAAACAGCACCGCCCACAGTCCATCCTTCTCGCGGACGTGATTGGAACCCGTGCCAAAGCTTTCCTCACCGCAGAGAGTTGCTTTGCCTGCATCCAGCAGGTTGCCAAAGAACTTCCAGCCCGTTGGCGTTTCATAGCAGTCGATGCCAAGCTGAGCGGCCACCCGATCGGCGGCTTGACTGGTGGGCATAGAGCGAGCAATTCCAGCTAAACCATCGCTGTAGCCTGGAACCAGTTTGGCGTTGGCTGCCAGGATTGCAAGGCTATCGCTGGGGGTGACAAAGAACTGGCGACCTAAGATCATGTTGCGATCGCCATCTCCATCCGAAGCCGCGCCAAAGTCTGGTGCGTCTTCGCCAAACATAATGTCTACCAGTTCGTGGGCATAAACCAGGTTGGGATCAGGATGTCCGTTGCCAAAATCTTCGAGCGGTTTGCCGTTGATGACTGTCCCAGCGGGCGCACCTAACCGCTGTTCTAAAATCGCGTGAGCATAAGGCCCGGTAACGGCGTGCATTGAGTCTACACATAAACGGAACTGCCCTGAAGTGAGCAACTGACGGATGCGATTGAAGTCAAACAGCGACTCCATCAGTTCGGCATAGTCCGATACGGAATCGATCACCTCGACGGTCATATCGCCCAGTTGTGATGTTCCGATTTGATCCAGGTTAATATCGGGCGCTTCTAGGATTTTGTAGCCTTCAATCGTTTTGCTGCGCTCGTAGATCGCTTCGGTGACTTTTTCAGGAGCCGGGCCGCCGTTGCCAATGTTGTATTTAATGCCAAAGTCACCCTCTGGTCCGCCGGGGTTGTGGCTAGCCGAAAGAATAATTCCACCAAACGCTTGGTTCTTCCGAATCACACAGGAGGCGGCTGGGGTTGAGAGAATTCCGCCTTGCCCTACCAATACGCGCCCAAACCCATTTGCGGCTGCCATCTTCAAAATGATCTGAATGGACTGACGATTGTAATAGCGACCGTCGCCCCCCAAAATCAGGGTTTGCCCCTGATAGCCTTCTAAACTGTCAAAAATCGATTGGACAAAATTTTCCAGGTAATGAAGCTGTTGAAAGACTGTAACGCGCTTGCGTAGCCCAGAGGTGCCGGGCTTTTGGTCGGTAAAGGGTTGGGTTGATACGGTGTGTATATTCATGAGTCAGCTAGTGCGGTCTTTTCCAATCGCTCGTCTTCAGTATCGTCTCTTAGCGGCTACTAGAATAGCTATCTCTGGCAAGAGATATAGCCGAAACTTACGGAGCTATAAAGATTCCGTTGCATAACCTTACTCGTTCCCAGGTTTTACCTGAGAATGCCTTTGAAGCGGCTCTGCCACTTGGTTTTAGGAGGCAGAGCCTCTAGCGCTGCATTTCAAGGCAGAGCCTTGAAACGAGGTAATTATTGAGTTTTGCCAGTTAGCCAGCTTGGTTATGGAACCTCGTTAAACTTAACCCAAAACTGAAGGTTTTCCAGCTTTTCTCCAATTTTCAGGCTAAATGATTTGAAATTCGTGAAGCGCGGGTAAAAAGTTGGCGTTCTCATGGTTAGAGCGACTCAGTTTAATCAAGGCGAAACGCTTTTCTGGGGAAAGGCTTGCCCATTGGGAAGGAGTAATGGTTATGCCGATTTCTGAGGCTTTTGCCTGAACGCTATCGGCTACAGTTTCTGCATCGTTCCAGGCAGGGTGAGGATCGATCGCCAACTCAGTTGCCGCTTCGCCCGTGCGCTCTAGAATCAGGCGTTGCAGCAGTTGACGGTAAGTTTGCACTTCAGGCTCAGTTTCACAGGGCAAGTCAACTAAAGTTTGGCGCTCCTGATCGCTGAACCGATTCCATTGAGTCAGCTTAAGCTTGATGCCGCAGGTGTCTAATTTGAGGCGCACCTGCATCGGAATGCAGCGCAGGGAATCGACAAAATCTGCTTCAAATCGGAAAAAGCGCGTTTGCATTGTTCAATTCCCCTGGGTCTGAGTCGGTCGGGTCAACGGGGGAAAATTCAAGCCGATAGCGGTAAAGCGCAACGGGGATATCCCCAACTTTGAAATAGTCCGGGTCTTGAGGCGAAAGGTAAATCGCGGTCACCTGCTCGGCAGAAATGATTGGTTCTGCGTCATGGTCTGCGTCATGGCGCTGATAGGCAGTGGTAGTTTCGACCTCGTTGAAGTAAAGCTGGGGCGCTCCCCGAAACACCTGCTGAAAGATTTCTGTGGTAATAAACTGGTTGGGATCAGGAGTTTCTGTAGCGCGTCCGGTGACGGTGGAAACTAACTGGCGATCGCCCTGCAACAGGGTAATTTGCCGATTTGGGTTGTTGGGATCAACTCTAACCGAGAGGACGGTGCGATCGCCCAAATACGCCTCCGCCAGATTTTGCCCATTGAATGCCCGGTCTGCCACAATCTGCTTTTGCCCTCGTACCAGTGACCTCAACGAGGAAAAAATGCCGTTTAGCCGAGGTTGTCGCTCCATAAATCGCACTTGAAACGTGATCGGCTGGTTAAGGTATTGCTCGTTGCTCTTAAATCCGGGTGTGGTAATGTCTGGCGCTAGCGGGGCTGCCATGTCCAGCAGCGTAGTTGTCACCGTCCAGTCACCCGCGATCCAGTCTGGGTAGACCAGATCGCCCGTTGCAGACTGTACCATCGGCTTGGTTTGCCAGTCTGGGAATTGAGACAGGCGATCGCTAAGTGTGCCAGCCAGGACAGAGCCGCTGCACAGCAGCCATAGCAGGAATAGTCCGATAAACCAGACCACTCGCCATCGCAAAGCTTTTCTCATGGCTGTTTTCTCAGGTCGTCTTCCCATACCCACCTGAACGCTATAAGAATATTTTAAGTCTCGTATTGCTCGTAGGCTGCAACAATTTGCTGCACCAGTGGGTTTCTCACAACATCTGCTTTAGACAGTTGGCAGAAGGCGATGCCATCTACGTTTTGCAGGATCTTTTGGGCGATCGCCAAGCCAGACTGCTGATGGGTTGGCAGGTCGGTTTGCGTTACATCGCCCGTCACCACCATGCGAGAGCGAAATCCTAGACGGGTCAACACCATTTTCATTTGAGCAGGCGTAGTGTTTTGCGCCTCGTCTAGAATGACAAACGCATTATTTAACGTTCGTCCACGCATATAGGCTAGCGGCGCAACCTCTATGATGCCTCGCTCCATCAGGCTAGGAATTTTTTCGGGATCAAGCATTTCGTGCAGCGCATCGTAGAGCGGTCGCAGGTAGGGATTCACCTTCTGTTGCAAGTCCCCTGGCAAAAATCCTAGTTTCTCTCCGGCTTCAACCGCAGGACGGGTCAAGATGAGTCGCTCGTATTCGTTTGACAAAAGCGCTTGCACGGCAATGATTGCCGCTAAAAACGTTTTTCCAGTTCCAGCGGGACCAATGCAGAAGGTCAGGTCGTGCTTGCGAATTGCCTGAACATATTGTCGCTGGCGAAAGGTTTTGGCTCGAATTTCTTCACCCCGACGGGTACGAGCCAGAACTTCACGCTGGAGGTCTTGCAGGTCTTCCTGGCGCTGCGTGTCTAGGGCATGGCGGGCGGTGAGAATGTCTACCCCGGTGATGGTTTTGCCGATGCTCCAGTAGGGTTCGAGCGATCGCACCAGCCGCTCACCCAGAGCAACCTGATTCTCAGTGCCCGAAATCAGCAATTCTTGCCCTCTCAAGACAACGGTAGCCCCGGTTTGCTGTACCAGTTGCTTGAGGTTTTCTTCACGCTGCCCAGCCAGGGCGATCGCGCTTTCAGAGCTAGGCAGTTCAATAACAAGTGTTCCCATTCAAAATTAAGCGCTACGAACGGGGCTTAGGAGGGCGGCGAGGCTGAGATCGGGGCGGCGATGGCTTATCGTCTACCTCTCCCTCACGGCTATTGGCATGACTGCCGTAAACGTCTAGGTGAGCTGAATAACCGACGGTCTGCGCCACCGCCTGTAAAACAGTCCGAATTGCCTGAATGTTTCGTCCACCCCGACCAAACACCCGCCCTTTATCTTCCCCTTCAAAAGCTAGCCGAACTAAGACCCGCCCTCGGCGCAGAGAAACCTCACAGTCTACGCTGAGCGACTGCGGCGATTCTAAAAAGGGTTCAACCAAAAACCTGACCAGTTCAGCAAAATTGGGACTGGCAGCTTGCTTTTGAGCAGAATTGGCAACGACTGGATCAGACACAGGCTGTTCAGGCTTTGACCTGTTCAAATACGTTGGCTTTTTCTAAAATACGTCGCACGGTCTCAGTCGGCTGCGCTCCTTCTTTTAAGCGCTTGACGATTGCTGGAATCTCCAGCCGAGTCTCGTCAGTTCTGGGATTATAAAACCCTAGCTCTTCTAGAGGGCGACCATCCCGACGAGTGCTGCTGTGCATCGCTACAATCCGGTAGCTGACCTCGCGCTTTTTACCGTACCGCTTTAATCGCAACTTGATCATGCCTGAAAATGTTACTCCAACTGCAAGCTTGATATTTTAACCGCTAGCAAATTGCTCTGCAAGAGCAGAGCAACAGTCTATTATTCTAGCACTCTTAACTCAGATGATAGACGCTGGAGTGGCGATCGCACCGTCTGTCATTCCTCGTTTCCAAGCTGGAGCTTCCCCGCCCCCGGACTAGCCGTTCGCCCTGCCTATGGTTTATTCAAAGGAAAACTGACGCAACGATCTCCAAAACGTTGATTTGTATTTTGTTGGGAATGGGATTTCTGATGTGTCCTCAAGCACTGCAAGTTAGCCTTGCCCAGGCAAACGCAACAAAACTTAATCAGGTGCGATCGCTGCTCCATCATCTACCCAAAGGAAGCACGTTTATCTGGTGCAGAGGGAAGAGTTGGTTTGCTAGTTGTCATCAATCACTTACAAGGTGCCAAACCCCTTTTTCTTTTTCTCCTTTTTCTTTTTCTTGGGTGGTGCGCCGCCGCCAGGATAGCCTCGCCAACCGGGTTTGGGTCCGCCGCCCATTGCAGGTTCGCCAAACATACCGCCCATTCCTGGCATTCCCATGCCAGGAAATTGTCCCTTGCCCATTTGCTGCATCAGCGATCGCATCTTTTGGAAATCGCTCACCAGCTTACTCACGTCATCCAGCCCGTAGCCAGAACCCTTGGCAATCCGGCGACGGCGACTGGGTGAACCAGAAAGCAAATCAGGGTCGCGGCGTTCCTCCAGGGTCATGGAGTTGATCATCGCCTCTGCCCGCTTAAGCTGTACCTCTCCCTGCTCAAGCTGTTCGCTCGACAGCTTGCCCATACCCGGCAGCATCTTCATGATGCCGCCCAGGGAACCCATGTTTTTGAGCAGGCGAGTTTGCTTCAAAAAGTCAGTAAAGTCAAACTTGGCCGAGAGGATTTTCTCCTGCATTTTCTCGGCTTCTGCCAGGTCAACCTCTTCCTGCGCTTTTTCTACCAGCGTCAAGACATCGCCCATGCCCAAAATTCGGGAAGCCATGCGATCGGGATAAAAGGGTTGCAGCGCCTCCACCTTTTCGCCTACGCCGACAAACTTGATTGGCTGTCCTGAAATCTGTCGCACCGACAGCGCCGCACCGCCCCTAGTGTCGCCATCTAGCTTCGTCAGAATTGCTCCAGTAATGCCAATCTGGTCGTGAAAGGTGCGGGTCAGGTTGGCAGCTTCTTGACCCGTCATCGCGTCCACTACCAGCAAAACCTCATCCGGTTTTACGGTGTTTCTGATTTGAGCTAGCTCCGCCATCATCGACTGGTCAATTTGCAAGCGACCCGCCGTGTCGATAATTACAGTGTCAATGCCGTCCGCTTTGGCTTGCTCGACTCCCTGACGGGCAATCTCAACCGGGTTTGCATCACTGCCCAAATCAAACACGGGTACGTCGATTTGCTTACCCAGCGTGATTAGCTGATCGATCGCCGCAGGGCGGTATACGTCCGTTGCGACGAGCAGGGTGCTGCGATTTTGTTTCCGCAGGTGCAGTGCCAGTTTTGCCGAAGCGGTGGTTTTACCCGTTCCCTGTAGTCCTGCCATTAGCACAACGGTGGGAGCCGTTTCTGCTTCAGCCAGCGGCACGTTGGTTTCGCCCATCAGCACGAGCAGTTCGTCGTAGACGATTTTGATGAACTGCTGGTCAGGACGCACCCCCGCAACGACTTCTGCGCCCTGCGCCTTTTCTTGGACTTCAGCAATAAAGTCTTTAATGACCTGGAGGTTTACGTCTGCCTCCAGCAAGGCGCGACGAACTTCCCGGAGCGCATCTTGAATATTCGATTCAGAGATTTTGTCTTGTCCCCGGAGTTTTTTCCAGGCTACTTCTAAACGCTCGGAAAGGGCATCAAACATAGTGGCTTCAATCTATCTTCAAGCGGTGTAGCTGCAAGCTGTGGGAGCTTTTAAGCTGTGGATCGTCCTCATTACACTTTATCGCAGCAGCCTACATTATGGAATTTTGATGCAGTACCTACATCTACTTGCCCCTGCCCCCTTTCCCTCTTTTAGTTGATTGAACTTGTCTTGCTGCCGATTATGCTCAAACAGGGTTTCTGAATGAAAGGCGACGGAAAGCGTGGTAAGTACTTATATTCTGGATTTGCTAGTCATTGGTCTTTTGCTGCTGGCGGTAACTTTGGGATCGGGGTGGATTTCCCGACTGCCGCTTTCCTTTGCCCTGATCTATCTAGCTGTGGGAATTTTGCTAGGCCCCTATGGATTTAGCTTAATTGATTTGCGCCCGGAGGCAGAATTTTTAGAGCGGCTAACGGAATTTGTAGTCATCGTTTCGCTGTTTAGCTGTGGGCTAAAGATGAATCGTCCGCTCAATCCTGTTGCCTGGAATTCTACAGTACGGCTGATTGGATTGCTGATGCCGCTGTCGATTTTTGCGGTGGCGGCAGTGGGGCACTGGCTGCTGGGGTTGGGATGGGGAGCGGCGGTGCTGATGGGTGCAATTTTGGCTCCGACCGATCCGGTGTTGGCTTCGGAGGTGCAGCTTGCTCATACGGAAGATCGGGATGAACTGCGTTTTGGCTTGACTTCAGAAGGGGGACTAAACGATGCGCTGGCGTTTCCGTTTGTCTATTTTGGGCTGCACTGGATCAAGGATGAGAATTTAGATAACTGGTTCAGGCAGTGGGTGGCGGTTGATTTAATTTGGGCGATCGCCGCTGCTATCATCATGGGTATTGTTGTCGCCAAAGCAGTTGTCTGGGCAAGCCATCGATTTCGTAAGGAAGGGGCGATCGATGAGTTAATGGAAGACTTCATTGCGTTGGGCACGATTCTAATCGCTTATTCACTCACTGAAGTCGTTAACGGATACGGCTTTTTGGCGGTGTTCGTGGCGGGTATAACGGTGCGGCGAAACTGCCCAGATACCGAGAGCAAAGTATCCCAGTTAGAATTCACTGAGCGAGTCGAAAAGCTGATGGAGATTGGCACCATTCTGCTGCTAGGAACATTGATAAGAGTTGAGCCAGTTCTGCGTTTTGCTGGGCCTGCACTGTTGGTTGCAGGACTTTTGATTTTTGTGATTCGTCCTGTGGGGGCGTGGGTGAGTACGTTGGGCGATCGCTTCCACCCCACAACCCGTCTGCTCTTTGGCTGGTTTGGCATTCGGGGCGTAGGTTCGCTCTATTACCTTTCCTATGCCTATGGTGAAGGTTTAGAAAATCAGGCAGGTGAAATAATTGGCTGGATCACTTACATAACCGTTATTATTTCCGTCGTGCTGCATGGAATCAGCGCCACCCCAATGATGAATTGGTATGAGAAAAATGTGGGTGAAAGCCGATTGAAGCAAGCCGATTAAAATCGGTTGACCGGTCCAGTTACTTGAATCAAACTGATGGTTCACAAGTCATGAATGAACCCTAAGTGTCAATATATTGGTCTTGGATGCGGTGACTGGTTCCTGTTCCTACAGAAATTTGTGAAGTTGAATAAGTCACTTCTGGTAGATTCTAAATTAACAACTTCTACAGATTTGATAAAGTCGCAGCTTGGGACATGGCTTGCGGCCTTTTCACGCTTTGATTCTCTATTTTTGTTCTCTATTTCCATCAATGTTGTTAGTGTTGTACATTCACTGGGAACAATAGTCGCGGTCGCGTCAAGGACACACGAAGCACTTGGTTTACAAAACAGATCTAGAACTAAAAGCTTTCAAAGTACGTGTTTCTGAGTGATTGCTCTCCTTTAGACCAGTCTATACGTATCAACATCCAAGTATATTTGAGCAGCACATGCAGGCATCATACCCAACGTCTTAACCTGTCTCGTACAAACTCTTGCCTACAAGCGTTTGTCTAACTGCACACAAACCTTTTACCCATAGGTAGCCCCTCAATTCTTAGAGCTGCCTAATTAAGAAGCGATCGCCTTCATTTGGTGGTATCAAAAATGCCCCATTGAGTCAGGCTACTTTGGCCTGCTTACAAAGCTACGTACTCTCACCCAATCCTATTCTCCAACTCATCCTAAAGGAAGTAAATTCATGGCAGTCTCAATTGATCTGAACGGAAGTGCATCAGGGGTTAACGCTCAAGGTAATGTTGCGATCGGTACTCCCGTTACTGTCTTTCCACCTAACACGGTCAACATTACGTCCACTAGCGGACAGTTAAACAGGCTCACTGTCAATGTTAATGCCTTGCTAGACCCTCTTCTGTTCAGTGAAAATTTAAGTGTTACCACGGCCTCCGGAATTTCTGCTAGCTACAACTCATTATTAGGAGTACTCACTCTAACCGCTACAAATCCTCTCACTGGGACTGCTTCTGTTAGTGCATTCCAGCAGACTTTGCAGTCTTTGCAGTATAACACTCAGCCTTTAGTGTCCTTCATCACGCCTATCGATGACCGTAGTTTTACAGTTGCAGGTTTTGAGTCTGCTGTATCTGTTCTGCCTGAAGCTACGGCATCAGTCACCCTTGATGTCACCAATAATCCTGCACCTCTTCCCGTCAACACTCCTCCGGTTGCTGCTCCAGATAATGCAACGACCACCGCAGGAAACGCTGTAACCACTGGAAATGTTTTGGCAAATGACACTGACTTAGACGGAGATAGCTTAACCATCACCGCTTTCAGCCAGGGTACGAGCGGCAGTGTTGTCAACAATGGCAATGGCACCTTCACCTACACTCCTAACGCTGGCTTTGTTGGTGCGGATACGTTCACCTACACGATTAGCGATGGCAATGGTGGCACTGATATCGGCACTGTCGCGGTCACCGTGAACCCAATCAATAACACTAACGTCTTTAACGGAACTGACGGTAACGATACTGCCACCACATCGGCTGCTAAGGATGTGTTCAATATGGCAGGAGGAGATGATACTGTCATCTCTACATTTGACGACCTTAAACAAGCAGACAGTATTGATGGTGGCACTGGTCTCAATAAGTTTGTTTTAACTGGTGGCACTCCTACAGATTCGCTCACAATCAGATCTGCAACTGCCAGCGATCCTAATAACTTGATAGAGGGAACAGGGCTGGGAGAAACCACAATTAGAAACTTTCAAAACTTTGACCTCAGTGGTTTTGCAGGACGTACCACTTTAACTGTCAGTAACCTACAAGACACTTTGATTGGTGGAGTTGGGGATGATACCGTCAACGCTGCGTTTGATAACCTTAAACAAAGCGACAATCTGGATGCTGGTGCCGGTAGCAATAACTTTGTTTTGTCAGGAGGAACTGCAACTGATGCGATTACATTGAGATCTGCAACTGCCAGTGATGCTAATAACTTGGTTGCAGGAACGGGACTTGCAGGTACCGTCCTTAGAAACTTCCAAAACTTTGACCTCAGAAATTTCGCAGGTCGAGCAATCCTGACGGGTAATGATTTGGCAAACACCTTGATCGGTGGATCTGGCAATGACTCGATTACAGGTGGCGCTGGAAATGACACATTGACTGGCAATGCTGGCAACGATGTGTTGAATGGCGGAGCTGGTAATGATGTGTTGAACGGTGGGGCTGGCAACGATCGCTATCTTGTAGATAGTACAGGTGACAGAATCATTGATAGTGCTGGCATCGACACCGTTACTTCGTCCATCAATTGGACTTTGCAGTCTGGATTAGAGAACCTAATGCTAGTCGGAACTGCAACGACCGGAACTGGAAATAGCTTGAACAACGTTATTGTTGGCAACAATGTCAGAAATACGCTGGTCGGCAACGCAGGTAATGATCGCTTGTTAGGAAATGGTGGTGACGATCTACTTCGAGGTGGATCTGGGACAGATCGACTTTATGGCGGTGCAAACAACGATCGCCTCTCCGGAGATGATGGAATCGATTTCCTATTCGGAGAAGCAGGCAATGACTTCCTTCTAGGAGGTCGCGGGAAAGACATCTTAAATGGCGGTATCGGCGACGATCGCCTTGCAGGTGGAGCAGACAACGACAGACTAACAGGTGGAGCAGGTGCAGACCGCTTTATCTTTGACAATGTTAGAACCGGCGGCATTGACGTGATTACTGACTTCAGGAGTGTTGATGACACTATCCTGGTTTCTAGGAGAGGATTCAGTCAGAATCTCAGAGTTGGAGGTTTGTCTTCTTCTCAACTTGTGCTAGGCAGTAGAGCTGTAGATCGAGATGACCGTTTTATATATGACCGGAGGACGGGTAGTCTTTTCTTTGATGCGGACGGTCTGGGTGGTGCCAACCAAGTTCAGATTGCGACGCTATCCAACAGGACTGCCATTGTCGCTGCTGACATCGCTATAACCGCATAAATTTAACGCTTTTGTAGCGCTGGTTAGTTTAGTTTGACATCTATATGGGGTTGGGGCGTTGCCTCAGCCCCATACGCCTATAGTTGCCTTGATAAACTTCTAATGGGCAGTAAGCGATGCAATAATCACCTCCACCCCATCGCGTACCCACTTTCCCACTGGGCTGAGTTAACAGCACCTCAGCTAACCTCATCAGTGTTTCCAACGTGCCCGATAGCCGCGTGCATCAATGTGACTTAACTCTGGGAACTGTTGATAACGCCCCAAGCCGCCCGGCCACCAGGGGTCTAGCGCCCAATAAAGTTGGTTGCCACTGAGTCCATCACAGTAAAAGTCGATCGCATCCCCGACAATATGTCTACTTTCTGAGGCACCACCGACTCTGCGATTGACTTCCGGTGGACGATACCAACTGGTGATGCGAAAGGGGCGACCAATGCGATCGCGAGCCTGTTGCGCCAGTTGAGCAACTCTCACTATTGCATCGACCGTTGCCTGATTAGGCGGCATTCTAGTACCCCCGTGCGTTGCCTCTGCCCAGGTAAAGTTACCGTTGGGAATGATTGAGGTATACATATGTCCACGAATGTTGCTG